>Ga0233431_1000048_pt1 | contig 270251 bp, 270 predicted proteins | sample SI_118_April2016_FD_179867 | JGI IMG/M metagenome (GOLD analysis project Ga0233431, IMG submission 179867) | Seawater microbial communities from Saanich Inlet, British Columbia, Canada - SI_118_April2016_200_MG | ecosystem: Environmental > Aquatic > Marine > Inlet | place: Canada: British... | reverse complement strand
ATTCATGGCTGAGCATGCGGATCTAGAACCCTTTCATTCTCTAGGATGTAAATGAGACAAATGAGACAGTATAAAAGGGTGTTTGAGGCTCTATGATCACGTTCGTGCAGTCTTTGGCTGAGCATACGGATCTAGAACCTTTTCGTTCTCTAGGATATAAATGAGACAAATGAGACAGTATAAAAAAGAAGTATAAATTATACGCAAATTATTATTATGAATTCATTGGATTATAATTCATCTACAGTAACAGCGTATCCGTTTCCAGTGAGGAGATCCCCAAAAGATTTTAGATGCGAGGCACCACAAATAAAGATAATATTTTTGCAATTAGTTTTGTTGATCTGATTTAGCCAGTAACCTTCTTTAATCGGCCAAAAGCTTTTTTCAAATTCTTTTCTTATAGCGTGCTCGTTAGTTCCCTCTATTGCTGATCTAGTGCCAAACTTTTTTCGGAGTTGTTTTTGTGTGAGAACCCCAAGTTCCTTCCTAGTATTCTCATCAGGTTCACAGAAAGCATGCTTCACATTGTATTTATTCGAAATTCTTTGAGCGGTGGTTTCTTCTACTTTTATTGGTTGTTTTAACAATAAACCCTCAAAGAATTCTTCTCCGATCAAATCAATTTTGGACTCTTTAATTTTTATAGCTAACCGAGCGTAAAGTTTAGTTGCTTTTATATCTCGTATGTCCCACTGGGCCTCATGGTCCGTACCAACTAAGTGTATTTTCTTTAAGTCGCTCTGACTCATTTGACGTCCTTAATAGCTATTCTGCTAAGAATTCCCTGAAGGCTATTCCAAAATTTGATATTTCCACAAATGGTGAGTTTGCCCCATCGTACCCTATTCTTGTACCTGTAGTATCAAATAGTATCCCACTATTTATTAAGTTGTGGATGTTTTCTTTCAAAAAATCATTGTCTCCATATATTTGGTAATTTTTATCTTTTTTTGTGATTTTAAGGTCACGCAGCACTCCAATATCGACCTCAGTTAGTTGGGATAATGTATGAATGTATTTTTCAAGAGAATAGTCCTGTTTTTCCTTTGCTTCTGTAAAACCCAAAAAGATATTTCTAAATATAATCCTCTTATTTGAATTTCTCTCTATTAGGTACTTTTCTATACCTACAGCAAAGCCATCCTGAAATGCTTTGTCGTTCAAAATTTCTTCAGTAAATACAGTAGGGTTATCTCTGACCATTTCTACCCACTCTAATGCTTTTTCATGCCTTAATTTTAAAGCTGCTCCTGAAACCGCTTTTGCAAGTCCCCAAGCAATATTAATACCTGGAAGGTTCTTTGCTATTTCATCCACAACAATATCTGCTACCGCTAATGCGGAGTCTTTAATAAGAATTTCATCTTTCTTTTTCAGATCCTTTTTACTTGTCATTTCATTATTTTACAATATTTGTAATTCCTTCAGGTAATTGAGATCTACGTTTATTAGCTTACTTTTTCCTTCTGTTATAAGGTGATTGATTAGTAGGTTTTAATGAAACACCCAAATCAGAAGCTTTTGAGCTTACAGCTGCAGGTGTTCGGCCTAGCTTAAGTCCCATAACTCTTGTAGGTGTGTTGCCTTTTGCAAGCTTTCTAAGGTTTGCAATGTCGCTACTGGACCACTGTTTATTAGCATTTTTATTTGCCATTTGATTTTAGTTCTTTCTCTGCTCTAATTTTCGTGTAACTTAAATGGAGCAGTCATTAAAGGTTACGTAAACAAAAAACCTGCCAAAACGGGCAGGTTCTTACTAAGAAGGATAGCACTCGAGAGATTAGAGTGTCAAGAAATTTACTCTTTAGAGCTTGAAAACGTAACTTTAGGCATTTTGCTTGGTATTTTAGGATATTTTTTAAAGAATTCCTTGTTGTCATCGATTAGATAGACATTAAAGTACTTCCCCCCGTCTTCCCGTTTAAGCTCCCTAACCTTTAGAATACCCTGTCTTACAAGTTTTCCTCTAGTAGCAGGATGAACACCATAACTTGATTTAAAGCTCCAATCTTCAAGCCAACTGTCTTTATCTTTAGCTACTTCGGGTGGAATTACTCCCTCATCTACATTTCTTTTACAATCTAAGCATTTCATCCCCCATTTATCCCACCAAGCCTTACTGTTTTGTATAGTTTCCCCGCAAATCTGACAGGAGTGGTATTTATCCGGTTCGTTGAGCAAATACCCATCAGGATACTTCTCAAGCCCTCTATTACGGATGTTTTCTATGGCTTCTTGTTTACCGCAGATACGTGCAACCTGTACAAAGTTATTTGCTTCAAGTTTTTGTCTTTTGTCTATATCGGTTATAGGATTTGGATCTTCTTTAATCTTGCCCGCCAGTTCTAGGAGATCTTTCTCTCTTTCGTACCCTTTTAACTTACCTGTTATAAAACCCAACCGTTCAGAAACACCTTGCGAGGTTAATTTCCAGTTAGTCTCTTCTAAAGTATCTTTTATAAGCTTCTTAAGATCGTATAGGGCTGTTTTCTTGTTTCTATTAGGATCAGAATCTCTCATTGAGAAAGAAACTACAATAAAGTGACCCATATCGGGCGTACCCAGTTCAAATTTAGTGTATTCTGCCTTTTTTAATGCTTTTGAGAGCATTGTCTCAAGCTCTGATATTCCAACCTGTTTTATTTTAGAGACTTTTTCATAAACGGGGTTATCGTATTTACGTTTTTCATCTTCAAATGCAAACTTTGAGTATTCCAGTGCTTCCATTGTTTCTATGTATTGTTTTCCTTGTTTATCTGTAAGGCAACATTCATTACGATATTTTTTAAGTAAATCTTTATCTCTTTGTTCTTCTTTAGCCCACTGAGCACGCTTCTTTTCATAATCATTTTTGTCTACCTTTTTAAACCCGCAGGATTTACATTTTGTTATCCAAGTAATTGTTTTACCTTTCTTTTCATGTGTATATATGGCTTCTTTATTACATTCGGGGCATAGGAAAGGTTTAGAGACTTTTATTTCCCCATTGTCGTAAACAATCTTCCCTTTCTTACAGGGATTACATCTGAATATAAAGGAAACTCTAAGCGGTTTATCATTGTACTGGTTCTCTAGGGACTTAAGGGTCCCCTTTAATTGTTCATTACATTTAGGACAGAAATACTGTGGTTCGGGGGTATTATCGTACTTATCTTGAAATCCCTGATCTCTATCTACCCACTCCTTGAGTTTATTTGCTTTATTTTTATATCTTTCTCCCTTAACCGCATATAAATGTCTATGTAGAAGTAATCCAAAGCTTCTTTCTTTTTCTTTTTTAGATGTATCTTTGAATTTTTTGGCCTTAAGGCTTGTTTTGTAAGCTTTTCGATGCACATCTGCTGCATCTAAACATTCGTTTATTGTGAATAAATCATATAGGTCAATATAGTGTTGTTCGGGTTTAAGGAACTCTTCCCCCGATTGATGCTTCGCCACATCTTTATATTATAGATAATTATATTGTATATCCAGTGTGAAGGGGTCACCGGGGTATGCCTTTATGCGCTTTGAGTTACCATAGTTTTGATTCATTCTCCCCAGTAATATCAGACATAATCTTTTTCAGTTCTATAACTTTGCTGTTAGTAGATTCTTTTAGAAAGTTTTTGAGCGCATTGTTACAAAACTTTATAACTTCAGAAAGACCCTTATTGTGGATATTCAAATAGATTTCTAGATTCCCTTCTTTTAATATATAGACGTTATCTGCATAGGCAGTTTCTATCTTCTTTGAGTTGTCTGGATGCGCAGCTAGAAAGTCTTTTCTTGCTTGGTCATCCTTAATTTTTATAGCTGTTTCGGCTGGGTAGAATAAGCCATAAGAAGCATCGAGATCTGAAATAAAATAGATTTTTAACCCAAAGGCCCCAAATAGATCTTTCCACAAGTCTGGGTTATTTTTACCCTCAATATCTAGCACTGTTATATCTTGAGTCACGCCTACTTTTATATTTTCTTCTATCTCCCCCAACAATGCTCTGAAAAAGTATCTGTCGTCCTCTCCCTCTACTAATAATACTTTACTACCAAAAAATGCATGCGTAGAGCGTGTGTTATCGAGTATTTTTACTAACCATTTTTGATCTACTGTAACTCTAGGTTGATGCACATTAGTGTACGATTGATCGCATAGGGAAAGGCGAATAACGTTTTCTATAGTTGTAGAATTTATGAGAGACTCTGAATGTGTAACTAGAATATATTGGCATCCTTGCTCCACATTTAATTTTTCGATTACTCTCAAATAATCATTCTGGAATTGATAATGGAGATGTATTTCGGGCTCATCAATTATTACCAATCCCCCTTTTAAATCGCCTCTGCCATATGCTTCGAAAACAAGATGGATAATTGCCTTTTGGCCAGCACTTAGAGAATTAATGTCCTCAATATTACGTTTTCTTTTTATGTCGACAAAGGAAAAAGCGAAATTCCAACTAGAAAGATCAACAAGTTTAATCTCAACCCTTACATTAACTATTTTCAGCTTCTCATTTATGGCTATTATAAAAGGTAGTTTGCTAGCTGTTACCTCGCATTCATTTTTGTCCTTTTTGGTCCCTATCAGATTAAAACAGGCCTCTGCCATTCTTAATCGAACTATACTAAATACAGTAGGTTCCCCGCTTTCCGCAGCATTCGTGCTTTTTGAGTATTCCGAGATCCGTACTTGCTGTATCTGTTTAGGGGCCGTATTACCTCCTCCAAGAGAGGCATGTGGAGAATACATACTATAGTTTCTATAGCTTCCTATCAAAGCAAATGATTCGGCTAGATTATTAATTTTTTTCTTGGGATTTTCTTCGTTGTATAACTCGATCACTTCCTTATATAAATTGTATGCCGACAAATAGGTATACCCAATATCTTGAGTTGTTTTTATTGTATAGGTCTCACTAGTGCTGTCTAAAAAGATATCTATCTGATACTCACTCTGAAAGGTGCCCTCATCAAACATCTTTTCAGCAGAATATAAGTCAATAACAGGGGCTAAGTTATCTTTATTTTCTTGTAAATACTTTATGTTTGCTTGATCTATCGCATCAAGCTCCACGATTACTCTTATCTGTTGAGGTTTATCCTCAAAGTCATAATTTCTTTCCAAACGAAAACCTCTATAATTTTGAGTATTGTCTGCTTTAGCTAGAATACCCTTTTTCTGTGCTACATCAATTGTTGTTCGCTTTCCGTATAAATCTCGATTTCTGTCATACGGTATGAATAATACTCTGCGGAATATAAAATTAATGATCTCAAGTACCGTTGATTTACCCGAGCCGTTTTGCCCTATTAATATACTGAAATCTTGATCAAAGTTTATTATGGGAGCATGTGTAATGTCCTCAAAATGTTTAAAACTTAGAATATTCGATATTTGTATTGATTTAATTTTCATAGTAATAATTTTCTATTTCTTTGCTCATTATACAGTGCTTTTAAATCAAGCTTGGTTGTCTTGACCCACCATGGCCTACGTTGCCAATCTTGACGTAGCTTTTGGTGGAGTGGGATAATAAGGGTGTAGATGGCTTCCTTTCCGGAAGCACCGACTGAGTCGGAAGACAACTGAATATGATGGATGGAAAGAAGGAACGAAAGCTTGGAGGAAACCAACTTTCCAAAAATTGTATTGAATTGTTTTCCGACTTTTTTGTTGGAAAGCAGAAAGGAAGCAAATGGAAATTAAAAACATTGAAGCTTCAAGGTTAAAAAGTGCCACCTATAATCCCCGCACTTGGTCTAAAGAGGCCATAAAGGATTTAACAGAAAGTATTAAGAAGTTTGGGATAGTAGACCCCATCATTGTTAACTCTGCACCAAAGAGAGAAAACATTGTAATTGGGGGTCATTTCAGACTTAAAATTGCAAAAGACCTTAAGTATAAAACTGTACCGGTCTATTACATTAGTATTCCCGATGTTGAAAAAGAAAAGGAACTTAACCTAAGGTTAAACAAAAATACAGGAGATTGGGATCTCAAGTTACTTGCAGAGTTCGATGAGCGATTTCTTTCCAATGTGGGTTTTGACAGCGAAAATTTAGACGAAATATTTGGCCTCGAAGATACTCCAGAGGAATTCGATCTTAAAAAAGAGTTAGCAAAGTTAAATATCCATAACATAACAATTAAGAAGGGCGATGTTTACGCGCTTGGTGAAAGCAGACTTATGTGTGGGGACTCCACTATTGAGAAGGATATGCTAAAACTTATGGGAAGTGCTAGAGCAGATATGTGTTTAACTGACCCTCCCTACATCCTAGATTACTTAAAGGGTAAAAAGAAAGCTGGCAAACCAGTTACAGGTTTTGGTGCTAAGAGAGATAGGAGATACTTGGAAACGGATGAGTTACCTGATGATTTCACTGAAAAGTGGGTAGCAAATATCGCAAAGGTCCAAAAAGAGAGCTTTTCAATCATAGTGTATGAAAATTGGAAGAATATCAGGATTGTGTGGGGCGAGCTTGAGCGGTACTGGAAGGTAAAGAATATGATTGTTTGGCATTTACCTAACCGTACGCAGGGTTTTGCATCAAAACGAAGATTCTTCTCAAAACACGATATTGCAATGGTTGGGACTTCGCCAGATGTAGACATACCTTACAACCTAGACCTTGAGGAGGATGGACTACAAAATGAATACGAAACAGCTCTGTATGCTATTTCTGGTAAACCTCACTGGGAAAGCTACAAAAAAGGTAAGAAGTATCAACCAACTGATTTTATTGAATATGTTGCTTCTGACGAGAAAAGCTCTGGGCAAGGTGTAATCTTTGGTACAAAACCAATAGAAATACTTATTCCATACATCAAGGTGCTTACTAAGAGAGATGACTTGATTGTGGAGCCTTTTGGAGGCTCAGGATCTACTCTTATTGCAGCTACTAAGATGAAACGCAGGTGTTACCTTATGGAAAAATCTCCTATATACGCCGAGGTTATAAAAAAGCGTTGGGAAAACCTTACTGGTGAGAAGGGGGTTAAAATAGCATGAATAAAACCATCCAAGAGCGTCAAAAGAAGGAACGTAAAGTTCTTTTAGATCATCTAAGGAAAGTTCCAATTATCCAACTTGCCTGCGAACGCGCTGGTATTGGGCGAGCAACTTATTATCGTTGGAAAAAAGAAGATAAAGAGTTTGCGAAAGAAGCGGATAAAGCTTTGCGTGATGGTATAGCTTTAATGAACGATTTTGCAGAGTCACAGCTTATTTCAGCAATCAAAGATAAGCACATGACAGCAATAATCTATTGGTTAAAGCATAGACATAATGCTTACTCCACGAAAATTGAGCTCAAGGGAGAACTTTCACACAGAAGTATACCTATTAGTAAGGAGCATAAAGAATTAATTCAGAAAGCTTTAAGTTTATCTTTGCCAGAGAAGGCCAATGGAAAAAGAAGTTAATGCAGAGATGCAACTAATCATTGATCAGGCACTTGAAGATCAATACTTTAGGGTTAGTTTGGTAACAGAAAGCTTTTATTGGTTTTTAATTATTTATTTCCCAGAATATCTAAAATACCCTCTTGCAGATTTCCATAAGGAAATTATCAACATAACGCAGAGTGATGCTAAAAATATTGCTATAGCTGCTTTTAGGGGTTCAGGAAAATCTACACTTATATCCCAAGCATATGTGTTGTGGGCAATGACTGGAGTAAAGAAAAAAAGGTTCATTCTTCTTATCAGTTACTCCATGGAACAATCTAAAGGTTTAATGAAGAATCTTAAACTTACCTTGGAAACCAATTCTCTACTAAAGCAGGATCTAGGACCTTTTTATGAGCAGTCTGAGGAATGGAAATCGTCCTCACTTATCTTTAGGAACTACGATACCAAAATTATGATCACTTCTGTAAATGAAAGTATTAGGGGAACTAGATATAAGGAAATAAGACCAGACCTAATAATTTTAGATGACGTTGAAAAACTTGAAACAATTAGAACTACTGATGGGAAAGAAAAAACTCTAGATTGGTTTGATAGAGATATAGTTCCTCTTGGCGATGATAATACTCAACTTGTCGTATTGGGCACTATAATGGCTAGAGACGCCCTTCTTGATACCTTAAAACATCGGATAGACAATGGAGATTTGGACGGTGTGTTCAGGTTGTATTCCATTATTACCGATACTGGGAAAATTCTCTGGAATACTAGATGGAAAACCCTAGAAGACTTACAAAACTTTAGAAAGTCTAAGGGAATCGTTGACCTTTCGTGGAACACAGAGTATTTACTTAAAGATTTGTCTGAGTTACACCAAATAATTAAGCGGAGTGATATTTTGTATTATGAAATAATGCCAGATAAGGCAGTGGGATTCAGAAATACTTTGATTAGTGTTGATCCTGCAGTATCAGAGAAAAGTACAGCGGACTTCACAGCAATAATATTTATGGAGTTATATGGTTACGGGAAAGATTTAAAGCTATATGTGCATAAAAATATTGTTAATAGAAGAATGTCGTACACCAAAACCAAAGAATTCTTAGAAAATGTGTTTTTTGATTTACAAGAAAACGGTAGTAATCCTATCGTGGTCTTTGAGCAAGTAGGTGCTCAGCTTGGAATGATTCATGATTTGCAAAGTTTGGGGTTGTTTGTGTATGGTTCAAAACCAGGCACTAGTGATAAGTTTTCCCGTTTATATAGAGTATCCCCTTTAATTACGAATGGTCAGGTGCTTTTTCCTAATACAGGTGCAGAAGAATTAGTAACTCAACTAACTAACTTTGGTGTGGTAAAAGATCATGATGATTTAGTGGATGCTTTATCTATGGGTATAACTTATGGATTAGAGCATACTAGGGATAAAAGAGCACGAATATTTTCAAATAAACCAAAAGGCTTTTGACTTATTGTATAATCAAACAACAGTAGAATATCCGCGGCGAAAAAACCTGAATTTCAGGCGAGCATCGAACTTTGAAAGGGGCTACCTTTCTTAGGGTTTGATGCTTCGCCGCGGATAACTACAGAAGGTAGTCCCTTTTATGTTATCTATATGTCTTAACATTAAAAAAAGCTTTTACGGAGCTATATACCCAAAACCTTTGCCTTGCAATAGTGCTACTTCTACGTCATCAATCATTACTAAGAAATACTTAGTTCTTATTGAGAGGAGGTGTGTAATATGAAAAAGATATTAATGTGGGTAGGGGGTATTGTTATCGTTTTGATCCTAATAGGTATGGTTTCTTCTGGCTCCGATAAGGTTTCGGTACCAGACAACAGCGGTACAAAAGAAGTAAAAGTTAATAAGGCTGACTTGCTTGCCTCAAACGATCCGACATTGAGAAAAATTGCATTTGCAACTGCTGATTATGTTGGTGAGGAATTCGATGTATACGCAATGTTAGATGTATCAGATTACTACAACTATGAATTCAACAACGAAGAGAAATACTATTCCTTTAGTCTAGTAGATACCTCTATGAAAGATTCATGGGAAAGCTCCTATGCATTTATAGATAAGACCGATGAATCATTAAGGGCATCGGAATTATTTGATAAAGCACTTGAGGGAGAAATTCTAGTGAAGTTACATCTTTCAATTCCGGTTGAAAAGTACACAGAAGGAAGCAACGCTTACTTTGAAATTATGTCCTGGGAGATTGTTGAGTAACCATGAACGGAGAAAGGCCTCTTAAGAGGCCTTTCTGCAATACGCATTGATATGATAGCTAGGGATACGAAAAGCCTGTTAGTTGTTCAGAAAGTTTCCACAGACTGTTACGTACAGTTACGTTGTCCGCTTTTTTCGAATATCTCTGTATTTTGCGGTTAACAAAGTATTTTCCCGTAATGTTTCTGACTTGAGCTGATGTTGCAAGGTATACTATTGTGCCGGCACCTTTTTTGGGAGACCCCGCAAATCTTTTCTTGTAGTTGTTTACAAGTCTCCGAACAAAACTTTGATCTTCCATTCCTATGTTTGTGTTTATTAAACCCGGATGTAAGCAATTAACCCTAACATCAGAGTCTTTTAACTTTTCAGCTAGGTCAATTGTGAACATCACATTGGCCAGTTTTGATCTTCTGTATGTGGGATATCTACCTTTATACTCATTATTTTTGATTTTTTCTAAATCTAGATCTACACCCCTGTGGCCATTTGAAGAAACATTGATTATTCTAGCTTGTTTAGATATCTTAATGTTATCCAAAAGTAAGCCAGTCAGTAGAAAATATGCTAAGTGATTAACTGCAAAGGTTTTTTCTATTCCATCTTCTGTGAGTTCATGTTGGTCTGTATTTATTCCAGCATTATTTATAAGAACATCTATAACTGGGAAATGTTGTTTTATTATTTCTGCCGATTTTCGTATGCTTTTTTGTGAAGACAGGTCACATTCAATTATTTCTACCTGTGCATTCGGTATTTTGGCTTGTATCTCTTCGCGAGTATCTTTTAACTTATTTTTGTTTCGTGAGAGAAGAATTAAGTGATGACCTAATTCAGCTAATTTAAATGAGGTTGCTTTGCCTATTCCTGCGGTCGCACCTGTGATTAGTATTGTTTTTGCGACCATGTTAGTTAGAGCTTCCTTCCCTTACGAAATGTTTATATTTTCTCTTGGAATAAATTTTCGCTTTGCGTATAGTTTCTCGCCAAAATTTAATAGAGGTGACACTTACAATCAAATAGAAAGTGAAGAAAAGTATAACCCTAAACGGTAGTTGTAGGGGTTTTATTTCATTAAATCCAAGCTCCTGATTTAATTTTTTGAGTGAGTCTCTAGAGGATCCTACATAAATATTTTTGTCTTTAGTGAGATTAATTGCCTTTGAAAGTAGTGTGCTACCAATTCCATGAGACCTGTATTTTTCCAGAACAAATAGCGGTCCTAATTTAACCCAACCGCCTCCAAGATCATAAAAGGAACAGACTCCACAGAGTTTTCCATTTTCGGTTGCTATAATTCCGTCTTTCCTTAACTTGAACATAAATGGACGAACATATGTTATGTGTGGAGCGTTCTGTATCTCGGTTACCAGTGTACTAACTTCTTCATCAGATAATTTTCTTCTTTTGTATTCAATTTGAGTATTCATTGAAGTTTTTGGAGTAGAGCCTTTGCTTCTTCAACAGTTTCAACTATATGTCCTGCTTTTTTAACAAATTCAATTGACCATCTAGGTTCTCTGTCTTTTTCCCATATAATTATTAGGTTTTCACAAGTATCGCCAGGATTGTCTGTATGTGTAGCTAGAAAGTAACCTATTTCTATCCAAGTAGCTTCTGAAGGGGAAGTGCCAGGATTAGCTACCAAAATATCAGAACTATGTACGGCTCTTAAATCGTCAGGAAAAAATGTATCAGGTGATGTTTGATCGGAATCGATTTCCCAATCAAAGAAATCAAAACCTTCTAGCTCCTTCAAGGAGTCCTTCCAAGGATCATATTCTTTTGGTTGTCCTGCTAGATATACTTTTTTCATCTTTTAAGCTTCTACGTAATTTGATTCCTCTAACCAAGGATCTAACCCAGAATAAAAGTTTCTTTCCCAAGAGTGGTTCTTTAATTCTTCTAATAACTCTTTAGATAAAGCACCTTTGTCTGAGAACGCTGTGTTTTGTTCAACATATCTTACCTCTCTCATACCAGGTATTACTGCGGTAACTTCATCAAAAGAAAGAATGTATCTGACAGCCAATTCAACCATTGAATCTACCTCATCATATTTTTCAACTAACTCTTTCAGTTTGTTAACATGTTCCACTAATTCTTTTTGTCTTTCACCTGCAAAATAGTTTCTTCTAAAATCACCTTCTTCAAATACACGTTCTAGAGTGACATTGCCAGAAAGACCCCCTTCATCCAAAGGTACTCTTGCAATAAGTCCTATGTTGTTTTCTTTTGCATAAGGTAATAGTTTTTCGGTTGGTTTCTGATGAAAAATATTGAATATAAATTGGATTGTCGAAATTAATCCTGTATCCAAGGTTTTTAGACAATTACTTGGTTGGTAATCGTTTACAGAGATACCCCAGTATTTTACTTTGCCTTCTTTTGTTAGTTTTTCAGTAATTTTTTTCCACTCATCTATGTCTGCCCAATCATCTTGCCACACATGGAATTGCATTAGGTCAATTGAATCTATTCCTAGCCTTGTTAGAGACTCGTCTACTAGCTTTTCTACATGATCAGTAGGAAATACTTCTTCAAATGGAACACTTTTGAGAGCAGGCCATTTCCAGTTTTTAGGTGCTACTTTTGAAGCAATAATAAGGTCATCCCTCTTGCTAGATTCTTTCAAATACTTACCAATTAACTCTTCAGAAGTTGGGTTTTCTTGGTTTTCACCAAAATAACCGTATACCCAAGCTGTATCTATAAAATTTCCACCTAATTCAACATATTTATATAAACTCTTAAGACTTTCTTCTAAGTCTCCTCCTACCCACATTTCATCATCATTTGCTAATTGCCATGTACCAATTCCAACATCTGCTATTTCAAAATTTGTTTTGCCTAGTTTTCTATATTTCATTTATTGCCTTTCTTAACTAAATTATTTTATAAATTCATCAGTAGGACTCCAAGGAGGAGTAGATAATACAACTACTACATTTTCTTCTGATGCTTTTGTTACTTTATGAAATTCACCAGGAGACATAACAATAATATCTCCTTCATTCAGCTTTATATTTTCTTTTTCAACTACCATCTCTAAAGTCCCTGAAAGAAGCCAATATATTTCAGTAGACTTCTTGTGTGCATGTTCTGTAGTGGGTTTTAGGTTAATAGCTTTAGTTATGCTTATGGGTACACCAGGATTATTACATAGCTCTACTAATCTTCCACAAGTATTACTGTTTATTTCTTTGTATCCATCGGATTTAATTATTTTCATAAGTCACTTAACTCCAAAATTCTTACTACTGCATCTATGGGCAATTCGCCGTAAATATGAGGATGCTCTTCTCCCATACTCTTTAAATCTTCAAAAACAGTCTTGCTAGGTACTTTTTCTGCATTTATTTCAAGAACAACCATGTCCTGATCTGCATACCTTCTATTAGCTGTAGGGAGTACTTGTTCTTTTGTGGAGCAGTGTATGAACCCCACTTTATTCAGCGAGTTGGGATGATACATCGCCGAGTTTTTCATTTTAGCCCAGTCCCCTCTTTTTATTAAATGATATATGGTCATATGACCATTTTAACATTACGGCTAGACTTAGAAGAGTTATTGCGTCATCAATGTAGGTAGATGCAAGAAAAAAGCATAAAACTAAAATACTGCTTATATGCAAGAAAGTCTTCCGAATCCGATGAAAGACAGGCGATGAGTATAGACTCGCAGATTAAAGAAATGTTAGAGCTAGCAGAGCGAAATAGTTTAGAAATAGTAGTAACCAAGGAAGAAAGCCATTCAGCTAAAGATTCCGGAACACGACCAATATTCCGGGAAATGCTTTATGAACTAAAACAAGGTGAATACAACGGAATTCTTACATGGGCACCTGACAGACTTAGCAGAAATGCAGGTGACCTTGGCTCCCTAGTAGACATGATGGATAGAGGAAAACTTTTGCACATTAAGACAAACTCGCAATCATTCTCAAACGACCCAAACGAAAAGTTTTTACTCATGATTTTATGCTCACAAGCTAAATTAGAGAATGATAACCGAGGCATTAACGTAAAAAGAGGAATAAGGGCAAAATGTGAGATGGGATGGCGTCCAGCACCTGCACCTATTGGTTATCTAAACTTTTCTCATGCAGGGGTTAAAAAAGTGATGCTTGATAAGGAAACTGCCCCGATTATCAAACAAATGTTTATTCTAGTAGCAAATTCTGGTTATAGCGGGAGAAAAATCAAAGACTGGCTAGATAACGATGTAAAGCTTAGAACCCAAAAGGGAAAAAAATTGACTTTAAGTATGATTTACAGAATGTTAAAGAATAGCTTCTATTACGGTGAGTTTGAATACCCAGTGAGTAGCGGACAATGGTATAAAGGCGGTCACGAGCCTGTTATTTCTAAGATGGTTTTTGATAGAGTGCAAGAAAAGCTAATGGTTGCGCCCAAAGTAAAATACGGAAACAAGAAATTTGATTTTAAAGAAATGTTTAAGTGTGCATATTGTGGCTCGACAATAATTGGGGAAGATAAGTATAAATTACTAAAAAATGGAACAAAAAAACGCTACAGATACTATAGATGTACCAAATACAAGGATACTGCGTGTCCTGAGCCTTATGTAGAGGAAAAGTTCCTCATAAACCGATTGATCTCATATATAGATTTTTTGGAAAAGAAAAACAAAAATGCAATTAAACTCTCTAGAGAAATTAAAATCAGGATGAAAAAACATAATTCAATCAGAAACACTGTGTTTGAAAAACAAAAGATAATTCCTACAGCATTAACTTTCACAGACTACGCAAAACATATTTTAAATGAGGGTGACTTGGCAACAAAACAAGAAGTGACAAAAGCCCTTGGCACGCCTCTTTATATACATAACAAAAGCATCTATTCTTCTTCTCTCGGTTGACTATCAGCCTGCCTAAATATTTCATGTAGATCACCCGTATCTAGAAAGTCTTCTGCATCCACTTTATTTTTGTCTTTTACCCGTTTAGTTTTAAGGTAATGCTTAAATAACTCTTTAATATAGTAATCCGGAGGTGTTGTGAAACTATAATTATTTATTTTTCTCTCCACTTCGGTTAAAACTTCCATGTTCAAAGCCAAGGATTTTTCTCTGAACTTAAATATAACTTTATCTCCTGCAAAATAAACAGGAACTACTGAAAACCAATCGAATCTACCACCTTTTGGTTTGAGTTCAACTTTTGGTCTTCCATTTCCAAGGGTTGTTGTTACTGGAATAGTACCTTCTTTTTGATTACCGTAAGAATTTACAATTTGACTTACGGCTTTGAAATCTTCTTCTAAAACAAAAACATCTACGTCTGCGTTTTTTCTACCGAATGATCCTTTAACACCTGCAATAGCTACACCACCATAAACCCAGTATTTAATCTCCTGTGCTATAAGCAAAGGAAAAATTTCGTTAAATACAGGTGCTAAATGTGTGTTTTGGATGCCTTCCTTCATATAATTATTGTAATTTACAGTAAACCAAGCCACAACAAGCTCGTTTCAGTTCGAATCTATTGGATTTTAACTAGGAATTTATCAAATCGTTAAAGGCTCAATGAGGGAAGCGGGTCACTAGGGGTGCTCCTTTTGGCTGGGGGACAGGGATTCGAACCCCAATTTCCAGGATCAAAACCTGGCGTGCTACCCTTACACCATCCCCCATTGGCTGGCAGCTCAAATTATATCAAACTTATTTGATTTTTAAGTTATTAAGGTAAAATAGATAAGTATCTATGAAACCACAGAAGCTAAAACTAAAAGTAAAAAGTATTGAATGGTTAACAGATAAGATAGTAGTACTCTTGTTCACTACAGTTGAACCTGACGCCATTGAATGGGTACCAGGGCAACATATCGGTATTAAAGTAGCTGATGATACCTCAAGACCCTACTGTATATACACAAACAGCAATATTAATAATGAAATAGGAATTATTGTTTCAGCAGGACATAGTGGTAAAGGTGCAGACTATATAAAGTCTCTTTCTGAAGGAGATCTTGTAGATGGATTTGGTCCTGTAGGAAGACACAAGATAAATACTGACTATGCCGACTCTATTGTTTTTGCCGCTACTGGTACAGGAATTGCTCCAATGTTTTCAATTTTAGATAAAATGGTGGATGACAAGGTTGAAAGCAAAATTAGCTTATTCTTTGGTTTGAGAGACTCTTCAGACATTTTTATGATAGATCTTTTGGAAGGCTATAAAGTATCCCTACCAAACTTTAATTATGAAATCGTTTATTCAAACCCAGAAGCTTCTTGGGAAGGGTTAAGCGGATATGTTACTGATGTAGTAGAAGCTGCTGAAAACACTCAATACTACATAGTAGGTCATAAGAATATGGTTATAGATTTGAAAAATAAACTTACCTCTAATGGGGTGTCTGAGGAGAACATCGTCGGTTAAGAAAATGTTCTCCCAGTTTTTAGACACGAACTACCTTTAATTTTGATTCTGAAGGCCAAGGCCACAAAACTTTTCTAGGGTTATCTACAGGTTGCAAGCGATAATATTTCACATGCAAGGCCTGAGTAATCTTCCCCTTTTCTCTGACCACCCTTCTTCGGTATTTCCCTTCCAGTACAAAGTACTGTTGAGTACCCTTTCTGGAACCACTTCGTATCACGACACGTGTCCCTGGAGCATGAATGAACTCAGGTTCTCCTAAGTCCCTGCATGCTTTCGCTCTCTTCTTAGAGTGCCCCCCCCCTTGAAGTTAGTCTTACAGGTTAGACACTGGTGCCCGCCATATCTCTTAACAGTCATCTCAATCTCCTTAGTTAAGGCACTAGTTTTGGGTAAAGTTCGTACTACTATTATATAAAATTTATTAAGTTTTGTTTGGAAAAAAATTATGGTGGGCGATGAGGGAGTCGAACCCCCGACCTTTCGGATGTAAACCGAATGCTCTAACCAGCTGAGCTAATCGCCCTTGAGCTTTAACAGTGTTGATTTTATCATAAATTTGTTATTGTATTTACATGGACTTCGACAAATTTCAAAAAGAAGCACTATCCACAGCAATATATCCCAACAGAGGAAACAATCTTGTATACCCAGTTTTAGGTCTTGTTGGTGAAGCCGGAGAAGTAGCTGAGAAGGTAAAAAAGCTTATTAGAGATGATGATGGGGTACTCTCTGACGAAAGAAAAGAACTTTTAAAGAAAGAGCTGGGAGATGTTTTATGGTATGTGGCAGCAACAGCAGATGAGATGGGACTTACCATGTCTGAGGTAGCAGAGCATACAATAGAGAAACTAAAATCAAGAAAAGAACGCGGTGTACTAAAAGGCGACGGCGACACACGCTAATTAATGAAAAAATTCTTACCTATCTTATTTGGAGTTCTAATTCCATTCACATTTTATATCTACCTAGTTACTAAAGACTCCCCTACTACCGAAGTGCAAGTTAAAGAGACCCTGGGTGTACAGGTGGGATTTGGAGATCCCAATGTTGAAAAACTGACCGAAGATCAATACTACAATCAGTTAATTCAAAAGATCGTGTACAGGAAAAAAGGAACTTACTCAGTTTATATAAAGGATTTAGAAGACAACTGGGTTTCAAGCATAGGCCAGAAATACAGTTACTATGCAGCGTCCCTCTATAAGATACCTGTAGCAATAAAGATATTAGAACTTGTTGCAAGCGAGGAGCTTTCGCTTGAAGACACAGTCACCTATACCAATGTTCACTATTACGGAGGATCAGGAAAGATCAAAGAAAAGGCATATGGAACAGTATTTACCATTGAACAGCTCCTTACTCACCTAATAAAAGATTCCGACAATGTTGCTCAAAGCATGTTGTTCACTAAGATATCAAAGGATGACGTTTACGAGCTCATGCCCTCTCCTACAACAGTTACAACAAGTGAGATCACAGCACTCCTAGAAAATCTTTATAGTGGGTCATATCTAGAAGAGGAGGAAACTGATTTTCTTTTGTCACTTATGGCCAAGACCTCTTTTGATAATAGAGTTGATGCAGGTCTTGTTAAGGGATTAGCCTTTTCACACAAGATTGGGAACTGGGCAAATACTGGTTCTTGGCATGATTGTGGTGTGGTTGATGGCCCTAAAAAGCTTGTTGTGTGTGTTATGTCTAAGGGAACTTCTTTTGAAGACTTCTTGAGAGTAACTGAAAGTGTTGGTGAGCTAGTTAGTAAAATCTCTATTCAATCGCAAAAATAACGTAGCGCCCGTATAAGAAGTTATAAACAAGATCGCTGTAACATTCCTCATGTAAAACCTTCCAGCCTTCTTCTTTAAAGATCTCTCTCCACTTTTCAGGTTTGTTATAAGGATGCCAATAAAACTCTCCATTAAAAACTGAATCAATGGTTCCAATTACTAAGTGTTCTGGAAGATTTCTGTAAGTGTCCTCAATTATTACTACTCTTTTAGCAACTCTCTTTGCCTCCCTAAGAAGTTGTAGACGGTCTTCAGCATGATGTATCACATGAATGATTATTGCGGTATCAAAGCTATTGTCTTCATAAGGGAAGATGTCTCCTGGATACATCTCAGTGGGAAGTTCGTGAAAGTAGGAAGAGTCCTTAACATCCAGGCTTTTTACGTCAAAACCTCTTTTGTGCAGATAAGCAGCGTTGCCCCCAACACCCGTACCAATATCTAAGATCCTATTTCCAACTATCAGAGCACTGATCCGCCTATATGTTTTTTTAGCTTTTGAATTTACAGCTTTATAAAAGATAGGTCTGTATGCATTGTCGGAGGGTACATCATTAATTGATATCTTTGGAAAGCTTCTTGTAACAAAATCTAATGGCATTAAGACATTTTACACAGTTCCAAAGTTGTTAACAAATCGAAGAAACGTTTTTATGTATAATCAAATAAGTAGTAACTTTAGGATATAAATGGAAGAAAACTCAACTCAAACAAAAGACAGACTAATAAAGTATTTACCAATACTGACATTAATGACAACTATCCTTCTCATACTCTTGGCTTTCTCAATTCTTAATTTCGGTCTTAGCTTATGGAGAGTCCTAATAGTTATTGCCTGGATTGCGTACTTCATGATGAAGAGAACAGGACATCCTTTACTAATGGCCTCTGCCACCAAACACTTCCTAATACTTATCGTAATTATGGTCATTACCTTTGTTAATTTGGCTCAAGGAAGCGTCATTAAGAATAGCTCTGGGAAGGTCGAAGATACATACTCTTATACTGTTTCCTCAGAAGACGCAAAACTTAAAGGATTAGCCTCTGTTAAAGAGTGGACCAATGGAAGACTTCAGGTTGCTTACTTTCTTATGATAGATGATTCTTACCCTTCAAACTACGTATGTAAACCTGAGGCTACATGTATGGAAAATGTTGAGTATACATATGGGCTAGATTTAGTTAAAAATGATAAAGGAACAGATGAGGGCATGTTATTTGGAGTTTTTTGTAACAATGATCTTTTTCCTCATGATCCATTTGATTATGACAGTAGCATTTACAGCAGAAATGGCTGTGATGTGGACAATGGGGCTCTTACTGATACCTTCAATGCAAGCTTCACATCATCCTATGAAAGTAGAAAAGAATTTTTAGAGGCAAATATACTAAATACATATGATGCTTCTAATTATTGGATAATTCTTGAAAAGACTGTGGAAGGTAATAGTACGTCCATGTCTCATGGGGTAGATCTTGAAGGAACATTGGCAAACGAACCTATTCTTAAAAGTTATACCTTAAACTTCGAAGAAAACTAGAGATTACTTGCCGAAAAGATAAAGTTCTTCCTGTGCTCTTGTAATGCCTGTGTATAACCATCTTCTCCACTGATCCTCAGTCATTTTTGAGAATCTTTCCTCAAACAAAACTACCTTCTTTGCTTGGCTTCCCTGTGCCTTATGTACTGTTAGAGCATAACCAAAATCAAACAAGTCACTTTTGCCTATCTTTGCCCTGTCCTTAGTGAAGTTAATTGGAGCTGTGGCATTAAACTGAGGTGCGTAAATCTTACCTATGTAATCACTTAAACCATCATCCATCTTAATAACAGCATGATAGGTGTCAGGATTTATAGATTCAAGGTTTAAGATTGTTCCTAGCATCCCGTTAAATATCTTTTTTGTATGGTTATTCCTTAAACAGATAACCCTGTCCCCTACCTGAGGCTCCGGAAGATTAAAGCCCAATGCATTTCTTACAAATTGATTTATCTTAACTCTTGTTACGTTATATCCACACAGAATAAGTACGTCCTTAGTGTAGTTTTCCAGTAGATCAGTGCTAGCTTCAGCATAATCAAAGTCTTGTTGGGAATATTTAATGACTGTATCTGAATAAATACCTGGGGTTACTTCACCAGACTGGCGGGCATGTGTTGAAATCTTAATGATAGGGTTCTCAGAAGCTTGTCTGTGTATGTTTTCAAGTTTAAGTTTCGGAGTCTGCATTAGGTTAAAGGCTCCTTTAATAGGAGGTAACTGACCATGGTCTCCAACGGCTATTATTGGAATTCCATAAGATAAAAGGTCTCCCCAAATTAACTCATCAACCATAGATGCCTCATCAATAATAATAAGGTCTACTTCAACCTCCTCCTTCTTTCTCCACCCAATAATAACTCCGTCAGGTGTTTCAATAGGATCATAGATGAGACCGTGGATAGTGCTTATTTTATCTCTCCAAGTAGTACCCAGATGCTCCGAAAGCCTTACTTTAAGGTTTTGAGTGGCTCTGCCTGTATAACTGCAAAGAGCAATCTTTAGTTTTTTGTCTTTTTCAGAAAATATTCTATCTAGTTCACTTTTAAGATGTGCGATGAGGGTTGTTTTACCTGTGCCAGCGTAACCACCAAGAGTAATAAACTGGTCGCGTTCTGAGGAACTGAACCAAGCTACAAGTTCCTTTAGTGCTTTTTCTTGATCATTTGATAAGGTCACTAGGTGATATTAGCATTTATGGATGGGGGAAAGACCATGTCTTTAGGAAACATGGTGGGGAGGGTGGGAGTCGAACCCACATAGCCGGTTTTTCAGACCGGTGCCTTGACCACCTTGGCTACCGCCCCCTATGTATATTGGAGCGACGGACCGGACTCGAACCGGCGACCTTCTCCTTGGCAAGGAGACGTTCTACCAACTGAACTACCGTCGCATAACTGGCTTATTTTAGCATAACACTAATGCTTTATCAGTTCGTAAGCAGAGACCAATGCCCATACAATGTTTAGTATGAGAATAGGCATAGACCCTATGTAATAGGCATGTAGAGAGATGCTTATAGAGCCTATCAGGTTAAGTAAAAAGTACTGTTTTGACCCATCCGGAAGCTTATTTGTAGCCTCTAGAAAGTACGCAACTAAAAGCAACGTAAGACCTATCCAACCCATCATTTCAATCATTACCAACTACCTCCACCACCGCCACCGCCTCCGCCTCCTGAGAATCCCCCACCGGAAAATCCACTAGAGAAGCCAGATGAACTTCTTGTAGAACTCATGGAAACAGCAGTACTTACTGAGCTGTTAAATGAATTCATAAGATTCATATAGGCAAAGGTATTAAAGTTACTTGTTTCAAGCCATTCAGGCTGCGCGAGCTTAAGATCTTTAAATCTTTCAATCCAAACCTTCTCTACACCAAGTGCTGTAGCGTAGGGCAAAAGTCTTTCAAAGAACATTTGGTTTTTGGCTTGAAAGTCTAATTGTTTTTCCTGAGTCTTAACAAAGTTCTTCATAGACTCAACAGTAGCCCAGGCTGTTCCTCCAAGAGCTGATCTTCTAGAAGCAACAGACATTAGGTATGCTGCAATAATGAAAAATGGATTAAATATGAAGAAACCAAGAAACATTATGGCAAGCCATTTTTGCTTATGAGTATGTGGGTCATCTTCGTATAAACCATCTGTTACAAGCTGTGCTGAGATACTCTTATAGGCATTATCAAGCTTTGTAGCAAACCCAATTCTTTTTCCTAGTTCTGAAAGCTCTACAACCTCTTTCCCATCAAATATTGCCTCTAATAGGTCAATCTCATAAGGCATTATGTCTGAGTTAAGCCACTCATTCATCTTTATTAGGCTAAATGCTGGTTTTTTAATCAAAAAGCCCTTTTCTTCAGAAGAAATCTTAAAATAACCTTTTTGAGCAAGCTGGATTAGGGTAGCTGTAATATCTCGTACATCACCCTTCCTATCATGTAGTACTCCAACCTCTCCTGCAGTTAAATCTCTCCCGCCACTAGTCTTAGGGGGATCAAACCATGCTGCTACAACTCTTTTCTCCTCTGTGCCCTTCTTCCTTCTCTTTAATGCTTTAACTATTAGAATTAGAGGGATGATTGCATAGTATGTTACACCTGCAACTGCCATACCAATTGCCATCAGGCTTTCAATGAAGTCTAATTTATCTTCAGCAGGTTCTAAGATACTAACCACACCCCTTGGAAAACTAGTAACTACTGTTATACCGTCACCAGAAGCAAGTTCCTCGCTAGAAATGATTATTTCCGTAGGGGAAACCTTGGTTACCTTACAATCTGATCTTTCAGCACCATATGATCCCGTGAAACATATTGCATCTGTGTTTGAGGCTATAGAGTTAGGGAACTTAATTGTTGTATTAGTACGCTGTATTGGAATCTCCCAGTCATTACCAGTAACATTCCAGTAGAACTCATCATGATCAGAAAAATAGGTCACCGCGCCTGATAATGTATAAGAAATTACGTATTGGTGTCTCCCTGTAATTGTTTTGTTGGGATCCCCAATCTTTAGGCTAATCTGCCTTGAATCAGAGTTGTTTTGATATTTGTAGCTTTTTCCAAAGTGATCCGTTACAGAAACGCCTGTTGCAGACATAAGAAAGGCATTTCCATCTTGATTCTCCTTGGAAAGAGGGATATCCCTGAAGATCCCGTGCCTTTGATCTGGAAATACATAATCAATTTCTTCAACAACATCTACTGTTCCGTCTTCGTTAATTGTTAGCTTTGTATTGAATTCAATTATCTGTTCTAGGTTTGTATCGTAGTTAGGCAAGGATAAAGCTGATACATCAGACTTTGCTAAAACAAAAAGGGTTAGAGAGATAGTTAAGAGTGTAAAAAGCTTTTTGTACATTGTGAAAATTATACAGAAGATTTGGTGGGCGAGACAGGACTCGAACCTGCACAGGATTAACTCCCACATCGACCTCAACGATGCGCGTATACCAATTCCGCCACTCGCCCGTGACAACAGACGAATTTTAACATAACTCCAGGCAAAATTAATGACTATGCTACAATGCAACCTGGAAAGTTGATAACCTATAAGATTCACTAGTGAAAGACGAGGAGATCGAGACATGACAAAACCAAAACCTTGTTGTCGCCGCCATAACATGCGGATTGCAAAGGGTACGCCAGTTCGATATTGGATGGGATGGATTTGGCGTCGTCTCAAGTGCAAAACATGTGGGCGGATTACACAATTGTTTTATGCTATTAAACGCAATCCTGGAAAACCCAAGCCTGGTGTCGCTGTTGTTGAGCATACTGAGATAAGAATCTCTGTATCTATCGAGTAGCATCTTAGGATCAACTATAGAACGCTCCGAAAATATTTCTTTTCGGGGCGTTTTACGTTTTAAAGGAATTTGGTACCAGAGGTGGGATTCGAACCCACACGCAATATAATTTGCACTGCCTTCTGAAGACAGCGAGTCTACCGATTCCTCCACTCTGGCTTATGCCGAAATTATAACTCATATGTGCAAAATGAAACGAGTCCCCTAACGTTCTAGAGGACTCAATAATTCATTTGTAAGCTCTTCTTCCATTCTTTCTTCTACGCGTATAAGGTGGCTTTTGAATTCTTAGATTTCTACTTTTAAGCTTCCACCTTACCAATTGAACCGTCTCTCGTAGTTGCCGTAGTTGCGTGAACTTTCGTCTATGTGTCAAGGCAGCTCCTTTCACGGTGTCTCTCCGTGGCTGATTTGAGTGATTATAGCAAACGTCGTTATGTATAATGGGCAGTATGGGAAAAATTATCGTACTTGTTGCTGCGATTCTCGCAGGTACAACAGGTCCCGTTCTAAAATTAGGCTTAGACTCACTCTCTCCCATAAGTTTAATGTTTATTAGATTTTCAATTGCTTCCCTTATCTTTGGCACCATTTATTTAATACGTAATAAACCTAGAAAGTGGGAACACTTAAAAGAGCCCTTTAAGGTTAGTTTTCTTTCAGCTTTTGCTCTTATTCTGGTAATTCTAGGGTTAAGTAAAACAACAGTGTCTAACATGCAGGCCATCTTATCTATAAGGCCACTAATCATAGCAATTGGCGCTTATCACCTCCTTGGAGAGAGGGTTTCTAAAGCAAAGAAAATTGGTCTTGTTTCAGGGTTACTAGGACTTCTCATAATTGTTTTCCAACCCGCAGTATATGGTGAAAATGGTCTCAGTGTAGGTTCCCTTGAAGGTAATCTTCTAATGCTTGGTTCAGCTTTCGTTAGTGCTTTGTATACAATCAAGTCTAAAAGAGTAAGTGATACACATCTTGCACAAACAATGACCTTTACCACATTCATTGTAACCTCTGTTCTCTTTGGCCTGATAGCTCTTGGCAGACATTACTTCTTGGATATCTCCTTACTTGAAGGTTTCAATGCCCAAAGTGCCTGGGTTTTAGCTTATCTAGTACTCTTTAGCACTTTGTTGATGTTTTACATGTACATTTTAGGGTTAAAGAAGACTTCAGCTACATTTGTAGGAATAAGCCAATATGTTCAATTCTTAGTAACAGTAATTCTGGGAATAATCTTCTTTAGGGATTCTGTAACTCCAATGTTTATTGTAGGGTCAGGTTTAATCCTATTTGCTGCTTACTTAGGTGGAAATTCAGATTAGCTTCAATATCTCTACTGCTCTTTTGGGATCTCCCCTACCAACAGGAAAATAACAGGGGATAACTTCTGTTTTATGACCACCAAACTCAACATCATAAGTCGTAGGAACGCCACTCTCTAGCAAATCGTTGTAATAATCCCCTAGTTTAAGCTTCTCACCTGTTAGAGCCTCAAAGGGCATCAAACCAAAGGTTACAATCTTTTTAGGTCTTACTAAGCCTATTTCATGCCTTAGAAGGGGCAAGAATGTGTTTATTTTCTCTTTGTTTGGAAGATCTGCATTTTCACCAGTCCATTTAACAAGGTTAGTGAAGTAAAAACCTCTGTCTGCCAGGTGTTTGTATACCTTTTCGCCAAATGGAGTATCCCATTCCTTTTTGTTTTGTATTTCATCAAGTAACTCGGCATCAAAATGGCCTGCTCTATTAAAAATCTTCCAGATGTACTTAGTACCTATCCAAGGCGCCCGAAAACCACCCCATTCCTTTGAAGAGGTTACATTTCTATATGTGGGATTAATAAATACGAACATGTATTCTGGGTTAAGTGTTTTACCATTACCCATAATTGGAAGAAGACTGTCGTCAGGATAGAACTGGGCATGAAGTTCATCACAGTAGGCCCACAGGTCATCAAGGTTTGTAATCTTATCAAGCATAAAAAAAGTTTAACATGGTGAGGGCGGTGGGGATCGAACCCACGACACACGGATTAAGAGTCCGTTGCTCTACCGCTGAGCTACGCCCCCAAACTGGCTTGGAACAAAGAGATTTTATCAGAAAGGGTGGATATAGACTAGTTAGAGGGCCAAATATTCTTTGGATCTATCTTTAAGTATTTCTTAACATATTCAGTAAGTACCCCTCTTATCTTCTTATCCTTTAGTTTTTTAATTCTTCTCTCAAAGTCTATAAAGTCCTTTGTCTCATTTATTGCCTTAAGGATCTTCCTGTCCTCTTTGCTCACAGGCTCTACATTAAGCAGTTCTTGAGCCATTTCTATCCCTTCCATAAGATATTCTTGAATTGCTGCTAGAGGAGGATGCTTATCATGTTTGTTTAGGTGCCCAATTTCCTTATCCAAATGGACTCTAACAACGTTCTTCTTTGAAAAGGCTTTGTTCAAAAGTAGTTCTACGCCCCAGCGACTGGTCCTCATCTTATGGTAAAGAGGTACTATGTCTTTTCTGTAGTAAACCCTTTGACCACAAATCTCATTAAGTATTACCTTAGGACCTTTTTCGATCAATGTAGCTGCTACAGCTTCAACAGCATCATCTTCAAGAGGCTCAAGCAAGCTATGTACATGTTTACACTCCAAGTTAGTGAAGTCTGCGTCTAAAAAGATAATTAAATCACCCACTGCAGCTTCGGTACCTTCTACCATGGCATAACCCTTACCTTTATTGATTGTATAAGATACTTTCTTAATCTTCGTTCCAAATGTAGCTAGTATTTCTTCGGAGCCATCTGTTGAACCATCATTTACACAAATAACCTCATCAAGCATGTCACAACTTAAAAGATTATTTAAAACACCTTCCAGGGTGAGTTCCTCATTATAAATAGGAATTACAGCCGATACCTTTTTTCCGTTCTTTAGCATTTATCAATAATATCATCTCAAGTGCTATCATTTATTTATGCCAGGTCACACTGAACATATAAATTCCATTACTCCAGGTACCCCCAACCCAGTTGCGTTTACAGATATGAATCTGGAGAGAGTCGGTGAAGTTGAGACAAAAGAAGATGGTAGGAGAACAAAACAAGAAAAAATCTTTACTAGAATGGCTGAATTCAACCCAGTACAAACAGTTGTGGGAGAAGTTTTAAAACAAAACAAGTGGCGAGCAGAACATGAAAGACGCCCTCTAAACGATAAAGCCATTCGAATACAGGCACGTGGGCACTTTTTTGAAATGTACGCGCTTGCTTTTTTACATGAAATAGATGAACCACCACATCCAGAGCTAAGCGCTGCTTTATTAGAAACTGTTAGAGACCCTTCTCTAATGATAAGTGAGCTTAGCGAACTATTAGAGAAAGCGGAAAATCTCCCAGAAGAATACCAACCAGTTGCAGAACGTTTCGAGGAAAAAAAGGGAAGACTTGGAAGAAAGTTTGCAACTAAACCGCGGAACAACGATGCCATTGCTATAAAAACAGAGGTTGATGAACAGGGAGAAGTTAGTGTGCTTGTCACAGGATCTTATGAAATGAAAAACTATTTTCTGACTGGCAAGGAATCAGAGGCAGATGTACGAGATCAACTTAAACAGTCAAAGTCTGCCACACTAGATGCACTTAGAGAATTAGGCCAATACTTACCAATGTACTTGGCACTTAAAGGACATGAAAAGGTACCTGCTAAAGTCGCCGTTACAAGTACCAAAAAATTCACCCAAACCTTAGTGCAACCAGAAGGCATGTTTAAACGTAAAAAAGACCTTTTTGCTCAAATGGATTATGAGGGTAAAGACTGGGAAGGATATGAAATCAAATATGCTCCGATTAATATGGAAGAATTATCAGCAATTTATCCAGAGTTTGAACAAGAAGTGGTAAATGCTCTACGACAGGTTCATTGATAGATCATCTAGCTTTTCAAAATAGACAACCTCATCAGCAAGAAAATTAAAATAAGGGGCTTTTAGCCCCTCCTTTAATGCAATAACAATCTTCTTACCCAGAAGCTTGGCAACGGTAATTTCAAACAAAAGACCTGAGCTATAAACAGTACTGTTTATGTACGCATATAGCGCATCTGCTTCCTTTAATTCCTTTATCATTTTTGCGAGCTTTGAATGTACGGGGTGGGCTTTGTTATTCCAGTTTTGAACGTCTCTTCCGAGCATGAAGGTAGTGTGCCCTTTGTTCTCCAATATGTCTGAAAACTTCAAAAGGTCCCTCTTAATCATTGATTTGTCTTTTATGTGTGAGTATTTATAAGCTGTATAGATTCTCATGTCTTATAAGGATAACAAAGATCCAATTTCTTTTCAGGATGGCGCCCCCTGAGGGATTCGAACCCCCGACCCCTCGTTCCGAAGACGAGTGCTCTGATCCACTGAGCTAAGGAGGCGTGCAGCCGTTATTATATCATCGTAATTGACGCTGCCACACTAACGCGTTAACATCGAATGGATGTCATTTCTAAGTAAATATCCCAAACTTAAAACTCCCTTACTAGTTTTGGGCATATATATTCTTTTGGGTCTCGTGACCTTTAGCATAGTTAACGAAACTGACCAGGTAAAAGTTTCTGATAAAGAGCAAAGAGTTCCTGATGACGACGCAGAAATACACCCCGCAAGGACCTATCTGATAATTGATGATGGCATTAGTACCAAAGATTACTATGCTCGTTTAGACACCACAGATAATTTCAAAACAGTGCTTGAATATCACCGAGAAAACAGCAATCTCAGTTATGAACTAATTGGATATACCTATGGAACTGCTCTTGATAACATTAACGGTTACGAGGCACCAGATGGATTTGTTTGGAAGGTTTATGACGAAGAAGAAGAAATTACTTATGCGATTAATGATGTGAAATTACAACACGAACACACCTATACCATTAAACTCGAAACAAAATAACTATTCGTATCTTAAAGCATCAATAGGATCTTTTTTAGCTGCCTTAACAGCGGGGTAAGTACCAAAAACTAGTCCTACAAAGATAGAAAAGGTTAAAGCCACAATTACTGACCAGGGAGTAATTACTAAACTTATGTAGGGTTTAATAGCTAGAGATAGCCCCAATGATAATAGAAGTCCTAAAGAACCTCCCAAAACACTTATTACGATGGCCTCAAGCATAAACTGTGTGGCTACAACATTTGAGGTAGCTCCTAGAGCCTTTCTAAGACCAATTTCACGTGTTCTTTCTGTAACTGATACAAGCATGATATTCATAATTCCAATGCCACCTACTAAAAGAGAGATGGCGGCAATTGCTCCCACAGCAGTGGTTAACATTCCAATAATTCCTGTAATTGAGCTTAGAATATCTGCTTGAGATAGTACTGAGAAATCATTTTCGTCCAGGTCCCTCATCATTGCAAGTTCCACCTGTTTCATCACTCTGTTTACATTTTTACCATCCCTTACCTTCATACCCAGACTTGAAAAAAGATCGATCTCAAAGACTTCTTGTGCTGTTGTATAAGGAATGAATATTCTGTCATCAAATTGAGAGCTCTTTTTATGTGTAACACCAATAACTGTAAAAGTTTCTCCTGCAAACTTAAAACTGGAACCTACGGCTTTTTCTGTATTAAATAGCTTCTCTTTTACAAGAGGGCCAATAACTGCAACCTTGTCCTTACTTTTTTGATGAGTTTTATTAAAGAATTTGCCTTCGGCAAGATTCAAATCAAAGATTTGATTCGCCTCATAACTTCCACCAATTATTCCTGATTTCATAGCATTTGTTTTATGTTCCGCGATATCCTCAAATCTTATTGAAGGTGTTACTGCTGTAATGGAATCTCCTACATAGGTTCTAATAAGATCTAGGTGCTTCTCACCTAGTTGGTTGTTCGTATAGGACTTTGCGGGGTCATCAGAAAAATCTACCTTGCCCGGAGCTACTGTCACAAGATTTGAACCTAGAGCATTAAACCGTTCTGTAATGAATTGCTCAAGACCAGCTCCAACTGAAACGAGAGAAACAACTGCAAAAACGCCAATAATCACACCTAACATTGTAAGAAATGACCTCATCTTGTTTGCAAGAAGTGCTGTTACTGCTGTCTTTGCTGTTTCAGAAAGAATTCTCATTCGTATCTTAATGCATCAATTGCATCCCTTTTTGCTGCAGACATTGCAGGATAAGTGCCAAAGAGCACTCCCACAGCCACGCTAAATATAAAAGCCATTAAAATAGCTTGTATGGTCATTTCTGCGCGTAAAAATGACTGTACCCCTAATGTAAGCAAATAACCTAGTAAGAGACCAATAAGCCCTCCAAAAACACTTAGAAGAACAGATTCCACTAAGAACTGAAGCATAATAACCCTAGGGGTTGCTCCAACCGCTTTTCGAAGACCTATTTCCCTTGTTCTCTCTGTAACTGAGACAAGCATGATGTTCATAATTCCAATACCACCCACTAAAAGTGAAATTCCAGCGATGGCTCCTAGGCCGATAGTTAAGACTCCTAAGATTTCTGTAATAGAACCTAAAAGATCCGCGGAACTCATTACTTCAAACTCTTCTGAATCAAGATCTCTCAGGAGAGCTAACTCAACCTGTCTCATCGCAACATCAACGGACTCAGCATCATCCACTTGTACAACTATTGAAGAAAATTTGTCTAAGTCAAAGTACGTTCGCATTGTTGTATAAGGCATCAAAACACCATCATCATAATTTGAGCCTCTTTCTTCAAACATTCCCACTATTTCAAAGGTTTCACTTCCCATCTTCACTTTTTGGTTTATGGGATTTTGCACACCAAATAGTTCGGTTGCTACCTCAGGACCAACAATTAATACCCTTGCCTTAGCTTTCTCCTCAGTTTTAGTGAAGGTACGACCTTTATCTAATACGTAAGCAAAGGCTGAAACTCCTTCTGCATTAAGGCCGATAATTTCACCTAGAAAGCTTTTTGTTTTAAACTCTAAATTTTCTGCTGAAACATAAAAGGGCATGATTGTGCTTGTAAAGTCTCCTGCATATTGCTTAATAAGATCTAAGTGCTTCTCATCAAGTTTATTTCTTGTATATGAGGTTGCGGGATCCCCTGAAAAATCACCACTACCGGGGGATACGAAAACTAGGTTTGACCCAATCTTCTCAAATTCATCTGTGATGTAATTCTGAACACCTTGTCCTAAGGCAACAAGGGAAACAACTGCAAAGACTCCTATTATGACTCCAAGCATTGTTAAAAATGAACGCGCTTTATTGGAGCTTAATGCCTTTATAGCAGTGTTTAATAGATCTAGGCTCTTCATTAGATTAATTTGCCGTCACTAATTACCAGCTTTCGCTCTGTAATGTTGGCTAAGTCTTCATCATGGGTAACGATAACCAGGGTTTTACCAGCTTTATGAAGCTCATGGAATAGATCAACAATTTCATCACCAGTCTTTGTGTCTAAATTACCGGTAGGCTCATCAGCAAATACAATAGAAGGCTGGGTTACTAAGGCTCTTGCGATAGCTACACGTTGCTTCTGACCTCCAGAAAGCTCATTTGATTTATTATTTAAACGATCACCAAGACCAACCAGTTCTAAAACTTCTGTAGCTCTTGCTACCCACTCTTTTTGAGGCACCTTACTATACTTTAAGGGAAGAATCACATTATCAAGTGTTGAGGTTCGTGGAAGTAAATTAAAAGATTGAAACACAAAGCCGATTTCTTTATTTCTCATGTGAGCGAGTTCTTCTTCGGACATATCACTAACTCTTACTCCATTTAGCTCTATTGTTCCTGATGTAGGTGTATCTAGTAATCCAATCATATGCATCAGAGTAGATTTGCCTGACCCAGACTTTCCAATAAGAGAAATAAAGTCTCCCTTGTTAATTTCTAGGGAAACGCCATTTACGGCATTAATAGTAGTAGTTCCGACTTCGTAGATTTTTTTAAGGTCATTGGCTTTGAGTATTGGCACTTTATTCCTCAAACTTAACTTTAGCGCCTTCTTCTAAACCATTCTCTTCCGAAGGAACAACAATGGTCTTACCACTAAGATCAGTTACTAGTTCGGTATATACGTCACCTTCAAGTCCAACCTCTACCTTTTGCTTTACTAAGGTCCCATCCTCATCGAGCCAAACATAGAAAGAGTCACCGTCATTGTATAAAACATCAAAGGTGAGGGATGAAACGTCACCTTCTGTCTCTTCAGTAATTATTGAAGCATCACCATTCATTCCTAAAAGAATTGATTCCTCATCTGTTTGTTCTAAAGCAATCTTAATAATAAACTCATCTGTAGTTTCATCAGCGTACTGAGGAAGCTCTGATACATTTCCTGTAAAGGTAAGTTCCTCATATGAATCAAGTGTCACCTCAACTTTTTGCCCTACCGCAAGTAAACCAAAGTCTTCTTGGTCTACTGATATTTCAAAGATAAGGTTTGAAAGATCTGCCATCTTAATTATTGGAGATCCTGCAACGATTACCTCTCCGATTTCGCTTGTGATATCAACAATGGTGCCATCGAAAGGCGCATATAATAGTGTTTTTGAAAGAGAACCTAGCCCCGCTTGATAGGTAGCCTCGGCCTTATTAAGGATTTGCTTTAATCTTTTAACGTTAAGATTAAACTCATCCTCTCCACCAATGGATCCCCAGTTGTCTATATAGTTCTCTTCATAGATCTGAATATCACGCTCTGCGATATCCCGTGAAGTTCTTAGAGATTCCGCAGTTTGTGAGGAATCGTAATTATAGATATTTGCTAACAGCTGACCCTTTGTTACAGTGTCTCCCTTTTCAATGGCTAGGTATTGAAGCTGACCTGTTGCGGGAAGTGCTAGGTTGGATTCATTAACTGATGTAACAGCTCCGCTAGCTGATACGGTTCTTTGAATTTGTATTTCTTCTATTGAAACCCTTGAAACAACTGCAACAGAACCCTTTGACTTTCCATATATGAAGAAGCCAATTCCTGCTAAAACGATTATTCCAATAATTAATTTTTTCTTAGTCATAAGTTCCGATTATATCTAATAACCTGCGTTTCGAACATCCTCCAATTGCCCAGGTATCATCATATAGATTCTAGCAACAATTTCACCATCTCTATATATTATTCTATCCGGCTCATACTGTGATCCCCAGTACTTTGCCTTTGACTGTAGAAGCTCCGCAGCAAAGCTTTGTGGGTTTACTATGGAAACATATGGTCCTGCCTTATCCGTAGCCTTTGGTAGACCTATATAGAACCTTGGGATAGAAGGTCTTTCATTTGTAGAAAAAGCACCATTGTTGTTCTCGGACACAAAGGTCTGAATCTCTTCCCAACCTCTGTTATAAGGGAAGCCAAAGAGGCTAAGATGGAATATTGGGTTTGGTTTTCTCATAGTCCTAAACATAAACGTTTCTTCTTCCCATGGATATTCAACAGAGTGATCAACAAAGACCCTATTTGATAAGCAAAAGGCAAATACAAACAAAACAGATAATCCTAGATAACTTAAGTGGCAGGAGTACTTCTTTATATATTTTGATAAAAGATCTTCAAGAACTGTTACCCCAAAGCCGGCTAAGCCAAAAAGTGGTATTAAATAATTGTAGATATGGGTTCCAGGAACATCAGTTACCACTTCCCAGATAAAGAGAGGGAATGCTGCCCAAAGTACTAGGGACCAATTCTTTTTTATCTTTGCAATGGATAAAGCTACAAATCCTACAAATGCATAAAAGATATACATCGGGTTATATGCCTTATAGGTAACAATCGAACTTGAAATCTTGGCACCAGTGTCTACAACCCTGTTTAACCAATAGTCTTCTGTTGCCTCAGAAATGTTGTTCATGTACGGAACAAAGAAACTTCCCAATATGGCACCTGCCAGCAACCCTGAAAAAATAAAATGCGTAATCTTCTCTTTCTTTGGAAGATCAACCTCCTTAAACCATCTAAAAAAGATATAGAATGCAAAAGGTGCTATAAAGCCGCCATCAAAGTGCGCAAGAATAGAAACTGCCCAAGCAATCATTCCAAGGTAGAGCCCCTTTACTGACCACGCCTTTACCTTTAACGCCAACGTGAAAAAGTAGAGCGCTAAAAGATAAAACATTATAGTTACTGTTTGGTACTGAACAATTCGTGAGAATGCTACAAGAATTCCGTTTAGAGAAAAGAAAAGTGAACCATACAGTGCTACCTTATCGTTAAAGTGGTATTTCAAAAGTTTGTAAAAAAGATAAACGGAGATGATTCCAGCTAGCGCAAAGGGAAGTCTGAATAGAAATTGATTAAGAAATGTTGGATCAATAAAACCTAGAGTGTAAGTAATTAAAAATTGTACGGGGCCTTTTCTTTGATCAAGAAGAAACTCCGAGACACTTTGACCGTCAGCAGGGCGTAATAAAGCCTTTATCTCATCACCTTGATAGTCTGAGTAACCAAGATTTGCTAAACGCAACCATAAGGTCACAAAGATGAGAAACATGATGGGGATATTTTTAACTTTAATGAATCTTTTAAGCTTCTTCATAATAGATAGATAATTCATTCATAGCACGCGTAACAGCTACGAATGCTTTTTTGGCATCACTGAAGGAATCTATCTCTCCAGGGTTAAGACCAACTACATATACTTTACCAAATTCTAAACCCTTACAGTTATCGAAATGTGTTAGATATACAGCTCTAGGTAAATAAACTATTTTGTCTGTTTCCTGAAGCTTAACCAATTTATCCTCAGGAATATCCAATTTATCTAAGATTTTGTCTACCTGATCGTAATAATCATCTGTTAAACAAATAATTCCAACGCTTTTATCCAAACTTTCCAAATCTATTCTTAGTTCTGTTTCAAAAGCCCTCATAACGTCGTTATTCTCCTTAAAACTCATGTGAACCGGATCAGGCCCTATTCTATTAATAGGTATTGGAAGATACTTGTCTGTATAAGGACTCAAAATTGAATTTGCATAATCTATGATTGGTTTTGTACTTCTATAGTTAGTCTCTAAAGCAAAGGTGTGGGCATCTTTTGACCCTTTTACTACTTCAAATATCTCTTCCCAGGCACTCAAGCCTTCTGCAGCATAAGATTGATTAAGGTCTCCCAATATACAGAACCTCCCATTTTGAACCAACTTATTAAGGACAAAATACTCCAAGGCGCTAAAGTCTTGTCCCTCATCGATTACACAGTATTCATAAGGTTCAAATTTTGAAAAGCCAATTAGTTCAGCATAGATATAGATATAGATAAGCGCTTGAAGATATCCAAATTCTCCGGAATCACGAAGCTTGTACTCCTTTGTTAGTTTACTTATGGCATCTGATCTAATACCGCTTCTTATTGCAGAAAGCCTTCTAATGATCTTTTTTATAGTCTTTATGTTCTGTTGAAAAAGCTTGGAGCGATCATTGTTTGGCCGATCTTTTACAAATTCCTGCTGAAACTTTCTTTCCTCTTCTAAGTCTTGTATTGCCTCGGTGAAGTTTTGGCGAGCTGGAAGAGACTTGTCATAAACATAGCCACCAAAGCTTTCGGTTTCTTCGCTGGCAAATATTGCGTTAAGCTTTGCGCTTAATTCAGCATGCACTTCATCAACCCTTGCTGCTAAACTTCTTACATCCTCCATCGAAAAGTCAGAAATATCAGAACTTGAACTCAAATCAAAATCAGTAGAGATCTTTTCTGAAAAAAGAATCTTGTACATAACATCTCGGATAGTCCCATAATTGATATCAAATATGCCTAGTTTTGGAAAAAGGGTAGAAAGATACCCTACAAGTATCTGACTCTTTGCAATTAGTATCGATCTTTGAGGTCTAACAATTTCTGAAAAGTTAAAAAATATATAAGAAAGCTTGTGAATAGCTACAGTACTCTTACCACTTCCAACAGTTCCTTGAACAATACAAACCCTTCTAGGATCTGCTTCAATTATTTCATGCTGGCCTGCTTGAATTGTTTCAATAATGTCTTCTAGCACACCCCCGGTTCTATCTGAAATCTTATCTACGATGATTTCATTTTCGTCTAACTTTATGTCGTTGTTGTAGTACTTAAGAAGCTCTCCATTATCAATCTCAAAGGTTCTCTTTAGTACCAAGTCCTTTGTTATTGTTCCCTTGGGACTTTGATATGAGACCTCCTTCTGAGGAAATCTATACTTATAATAGAGAGAAGCAACCTTGGCTCTCCAGTCAATAATTACTGGGGTTTTACCTTCTGTATAGCCAAACTTTCCAATGTAGTGAGTTTCTTCTTCAGAAGTATTAGGATCTGTTAAATCTATTCTTGAAAAATAGGGCTCCTTCCCTAGGTAGTCCAGCTCTTCAAGTTTCTTATATTTATCAGGAATATTAAAAACTGCATTCTTTGTATCCAACATATTTAAAAACTGTTGGAAATCAGCAGCGTTGGTAGTGGGGTTTTCTCTAAGCTCTTTTAGCTTATCTAAGTTAAAAGCGCCCAAGGATTTCATTGCCTCTTCCAAGGAAGCTCTAGCATCCTTTACCTTTGATACAACTGTGGAAAGTGTCTTTGTTTCTTCAATAAAGATTTTGTCAGACATCTAAGTGATATCCTTCCTTGGCAATCAAAACGACATATTCGCCCCTATGACCAGTTGTCATATCTAGAAGATCGTCTGCAAATCCACGGATGCACTTCTCATGCATTTTTGTTAATTCGCCACATAAAGCGACGTATCTATTTCCTAAAGAATCTGAAATATCTTTTAAGATCTTTTCTAATCTATGAGGGGATTCATATATAACTAGGGTGGCATCTAATTTTCCATACTCTTTAAGAATTTTAGCTCTCTGTCCCCTACCCTTAGGTAAAAATCCGAGAAAAACGAATTTATCTGTAGGTAGCCCTGAAATACTTAATGCAGAAATAACTGCTGAGGGTCCAGGAATGGTTACTACTTCGTAATCAGCTCTAATAACTTCTTGCACTAACTTAAAGCCTGGGTCAGAAATCAGAGGGGTGCCACTATCAGAAACAAGCGCTAAATCCTTACCAATTGATAATAAATCAAGTATTCTAGGAAAAACCTTTTTATGGTTTTGATCCCTATAGGATATCTGATCTGTTGTTAAATTATAGGAGTCGAGTAATTTCTTTGTTTCACGAGTGTCCTCAGATAGTATGAGATCAACGTCCTTTAAGACCTCTACTGCACGTTTAGTGAAATCTTTCATATTCCCTATAGGCGTTGCAACAATAAAAAGTGTACCTTTGTTGGACATCAAGGAATAATAACACGTTTCTTTACTGGTTACTGAGGTTTTTAGCGTAATAGGAGTCAATTACTCCCCAAAAAGCTTCATCACCACCTAGTTGTTGTGCACACTCTGAGACAATAGCTTTGCTAATAGATGTTGGGTGCAATTGGGGTAAAGGATAATGGCGATACACCCAGTTCAAATCTTCAGGGAACTGATTCACAAGTCTAATGGCAGTTCCATGAAATTGTGCGCAGTAAGGACAATCAACATCTGAATACTCTAGCAAGGTAATTCTTGCTTCAGGGTTACCTCTAAGGTGGTCATCCTCTACAATCTCTAAACTTTCAATTCTTTCAATTTCCAATTTCACACCTAAGGCTTCGCTTTCAAGAAGTATATCCCCTTCAGATAGATCATTGTTTAACATCTGATCTATACTTTGCGCAATAGCCTCAAAAGGGTATGCCCCACGCATAAGAGCTGCATTACCTGTTTGCTTATCAAAAAGAATCACTCCTGGTGTTCCAGAAAACGATAATGCTCTAGCACTTTCAATGTCTCTTCTTACTCTCGCGTCTTGTTCACCAGAATCTAAACATGCCTGTATGTCTGACTCAGAAAGATTAAGCTCGGGAAGGACTTCTGTTACACCGGTTAAAGTGGCAGTTTCAGAACTTCCAGAAGGATTTCCTAAAAGCATAGATGCTCCAACCAAAACTAAAAGTACAAGAGCAAATATTATTAAAGGGACTTTGAGTGAATTCATTAAAGTACTCTAGCTTCGTATACATTTTAAGTCAATAATATATAGACAAAATTCAATATCAATGGGAAACTGTATCGTATGAAGAATTCTCTTTTCACTCTTATAGCAGTTGTTTTACTTGTAGTCGGCGGTTACTTTTTATTTTCTAACAAAGATTCTGATGATAGAGGTATACCTCAAAAAGGTGATGCTGAATCTATGATAGTTGAAGAGGAAAAAAAGGAAGAAAAAGTAGAACCCTATTCTTATAAGCTAATGGACTTCAGTGATGAGAATTTAGCAAAATCACATGAAACTGGCCGTACAGTACTGTTTTTTAATGCTACCTGGTGCTCTACATGTAAAAGTGCAATGAGAGACATAAAAAGAAACCATGCCGATTTACCAGATGATGTAACAATCTTAGGCCTAGATTATGATACAGAAAAAGAACTGAAGCAAAAATATGGAGTTTTTACTCAACATACATTCGTCCAGATAGATGAAAGCGGAAACGAAATAACCAAATGGGTTGGTGGTGGTGTAAGTACCATCAATACAAACATTAAATGAACAAAAAAAGATTCTCCGCCATATCAATAGTAATCATTGTAATTGTAGCAATCCTATCTGTTGTAATTTACCTACGATACTTTCAAAAGAGATCTAGTGTGAATAACCTTGTACGTGAAGTAACTGAAAAGAAGCCAATCAGTCTTACCAAAGATTATTAAGGTGCCAAGGTTCCCGTAAAGGATATCGCACAGGGATGCCCTGGTGGTCAGGACTGTATTCCCTCAATTGACTCCCCTATCTATGAATCTAAAGAAGTAGCATCTTCATGGTTAAAGGGCTCTGACAAAGTCTTTGGTGTGATACATAACAATGAAATTAAAGCTTATCCTCAAAGAATAATGAACTGGCATGAAATTGTTAACGATACCTTTGGTGAAGATAATGTAGCCGTAACGTTTTGTCCGTTGTGTGGAACAGCTGTTTCATTTAAAGCAGTTGTAAACGGAGAACCTGCAGAATTTGGTGTCTCTGGAAAGCTTTATAACTCTGATCTTATTATGTATGACCGTATCGAGGGTAATTACTGGCAACAAGCGAGCGGAGAAGCCATTGTTGGACCCGCAGCAAGAAGGGATGAGTATCTAGACATGCTTTCTACTACCACAACAACGTGGAAACAATGGGCTAGCGAATACCCCGACACACTGGTTCTTTCCAGAGATACCGGTTACGCAAGAGATTATGATCATTATCCCTATGGATCTTACGAAGAAGAGGAAAGCTTAATATTTGGTGTACAAAACACAGACGATGAAAACAGACTGCACCCTAAAGATGTAGTTTATGGAATCTTAGTAAATGGAAAAGCAATTGCTTATGCAGATGAAGCATTGCCAGTAGGACAAAGAGCTCATACCTATAATGAAACGCAGTTAACAATTACAAAAACTGAAGCGGGAGAAGTGATGTTTTTAAATGCTAGCACTGACGAGAAAATAGTTCCTTTGAGAGGTTTTTGGTTTGCCTGGGTAGCATTTAATCCGGATACTGCACTTATATCCAATGCTGGTGATTGGTAAGGCTATTTTCTATTTTGAATAGTCTCAAAGCCACCTACACCCGCAATATTCACAACAGCAATTAAATTCAAAAGATCATTTGTTTGCACGGCCGCTTTAACTACCTCCGCACCCATTTGTGTTTCAGGGTTAGACATATCTTCTGGGCCTGGTTGGTATTTTTCCATAACTATCCTATGTAATTTGCCACCTTACTAAACCATTTATTAAACTTAGTTATATGTCCTGGATGTGGGGCGCTATAAGGGCTACCAGAATTGTAAGCGATAGTTAACTCTTGAGGTGTAAGACTCCCACCATATACTTCTTGATTCCTTTTGTGGTACCTAGCAATAAGTTCAATATTAACCTCAGGATCAAATAAGTCCTGAGCACTTCCATCAAAACCTATCCCTCGAGCAGTTCCATATAGTATCTGACCCAAACCATAACTTGCATCTCCAATTTGAGGCTCATGTCTTATGGCATTTGTATTACCCCCAGACTCCAACATAATAGTCGCAAAGATTAATCCAGGATCTAAATCGTACTTTCCTGAATTTCTCTCAATAACGTGTCCATACCTCTTCCATACCAAATCCGCCTTTTGTTCCTCAGAGAGTCCCTGAAGTTCAGTAACAGTTACCACATGAACAGGTAAGGTTAACTTTGGTGTTTCAACAGGACCTTGTGAAACAGACATAGCTACAACTACAGCCGCAGCAAGACTGGCAGAATAAACTTTTAAATCAAATAAATCTATATTGTTTTCTTGAAACCACTTATATGCGTCATAGTGCTTGGTCTTGAGAATTTCGACAAGCTCTTGTTGCTGCACTTTAAGTGCATCTCGTTTTCTTTTTAATTCTTCGATGGGTTTTAGTGCAACCATGTAATGTAGAAATAGTAACAAATGTGGAGAAAAGAAAAAACTCGCCGTGAAGCGAGTCTTTTCAATTGAAGTGCGCCACCGAAGTGATGCTCTTCAATACTCAAATGAAGCAAGCTTCATAAGAGCTTGATATTTATACCTAAATACGAGGATTGTGTCAACGCCTATCTTTTATTAGTTTTTAGGTATAATTAAAAGATGGTTTTTTCCCATGCCTTTGCAGGGGCTGCCCTAACAAAACTTATAAAAAAAACGGTGAGTAAAAAGATGTTTAAAAAGCATCAAAACATTTTCTACTTTGTTGGAATCATTGCTGCTATCCTCCCTGACTTAGACATTATCTCTATGCTATTTGATACCTCAATACGCCACAGAGAGCTTTTAAGCCATAGTTTACTTCCATATGTACTAATATCACTTATTATCTGGATCATTTCCCAAATCAAAGAATCAAAACCACTGGCTTTAATATCAGTAATATTCTTAGTAGGTACTTTATCTCACTTGTTCTTTGACTATGTAGCAGGGGGTATAGCCTTGCTAGCACCTTTTACAGATAAAATTTATGGCTATGCTATAAATCTACCTTCGGACCCACCATTACTATGGCTATCTACTTATATGAAATCTAAATATATGATTATGGAGTTTTTTGTGTTTTGGTTATATGTGCTTGCGATTAAAAAGGATAAAAATTTAATTCTAAAACTTCTCCCTTTATTCCTATTTGTTGTAGCATCTGGAATGATTATTGTTCTTGCCCTCTTTGTTTTCTAGAAAAAGCTGCGAAAACCAAAAAAACTCACCGAAGTGAGTCTTTTTAGTGTAGTGCGCCACCGAAGTGATGCGCTACAATGCTCTTATGAAGCAAGCTTCATAGGAGCTTGATATTTATACATAAATACGTAGGTTGTGTCAATACCTAGTTTTTACATAATATTGATAGGTCTATTACAGAAGTCTAGTTTTTGCTAGCATTAGATAATGCCTTTAGGACATTTTTCAAAAACTACCAAGAGTGTTCATCATCATTTGATAAACGACAAGGAAATAGTTGCCGAACATGCAGCCTTATACCTAACTCAATCACTTCGCTCTTTTGCAGTTTCTTTGGTAGGAATATTCCTTCCAATCTATATCTATATAAACTCTGCAGACTATCTAATCTTTCACCAAGACAAAGTACTAAATGGAATAATATGGGGGTTTGCATACTTCTTCTTAAGATCCTTTGGTGCAGTCATCTTTTCGGCAATACTAACAAAACCCATCTTTTCTAAGATCCACATGAACAGATCAATAGTGATTAGTATATTTGTTCAAATCCTTGAGATCTATCTCTGGATTCAAGCTGCAAGCAATATGTATTTGATGCTTCTTGCAGGACTTTTAGCAGGACTAAAGGTTGCAACCTACTGGATTCCTTACCACACCTACTTTGTGAAAAAATTTAAAGGTGGTAAGTATGGAAAAAACACTGGAATCAGATTTTTATTTGAAAAATCTCTAGCAGGGTTGTCACCACTTATTGGTGGTTTCGTTATATCTAGGTATGGATTTGATGCTGCCTTTGTCATAAGCATGGTTTTACTTATTGTTTCTGGTATTCCTATACTTCTCGCGATTCATGAAAACAAGCACAAAGAACATGATGTTGAAAATATCCTTAAAAACTTTTTGTTTAATAAAAAATACAAAAAAATGACCATCGCTTATTTAGGAGAGGCTATGGATGCAGCAATATTTTCTATTGGGTGGCCAATACTTCTTTATATTGGACTAGCTAGCTTTGTAAAAATCGGAACCTTAACATCTGTAACTACAATTATATCGGCTATAACAGGACTTTTGGTTGGAAGAGCTATGGATAAATACGGTTCAAAGCTAGTGCACGGTGTTGGTGTTTTCTTTAATACAATTCTTTATATCCCTAGGGTATTTGCAACAACAGCATTGGGACTTTATGCAATTGATATTGCAGATAGGCTAAATTCACCAATGTACAGCCTTCCAAACCAAGCTCTAGCCTATGAAAAGGCTAAAAGAAGTGAAAGCAGCACTGACTATATGATTTATAGAGAATTTACTATACATATTTGGATTAGCTTAATAAGCGTCTCGCTTATTGTGGTACTAACACAAGTCTTAGTTTGGAGATGGATCTTCCTCTTTGCGGCATTAGGTTCTTCTTTAACCTATTTGATGGATTTGGATACTAATTAAGTTTATATAGATAAACCTTAGGATTTATAAAAATATTCCCCGGAAAGCTTATCTCCTTTTCCTCTACAAGAGTATATAAATTAGCGTAATCCTCATTTATGTCTGGACTGTCGTAAGAAAAATTGTAAAGATAATTTCTGTTCTGATTTCTATATTTAAGCTTCCAAGCATTTGTTCCCTGTATTCTGCTTCTATCTATTCCTTCATCCACTACAAGCTTCTCCGAGCGATGCCAGACATACTCATTAACACCTATAAAATCGTGGGCTAATTGGTAAGAAAAGGACATAAGGAAAAATAAGAATCCAAATAGCATTAAGCGTGTGACTCTATTTTCTCTTAAGAGCTCTTTTGCAAAAAACAATATCAAAAGAGGAATTGCTACCAATATATAACGATCATAAAATGTTTCTGTAACCACAAGCATCCCAACATATACTATTGTAAGGGCCGCATACTCATTCAAGATCCTCTTTCTATATATAAGTACATAGGAAATGAAAGATACTAGTAAAACCTTTGAAGCGAGATCCCAATAGTAATAAAGGTCAAAATTCCATCTGAACTGATACTTAGTCCCACTAACACCTCTTGGGTATAGGCCCGTCCTCTCTAACGTGTTTTCAAAGTATGGAAATTCCCCCCAAGAAACCTCATGAGGGTTAAAGGCATTTAAGGCGAAGTGATATATACCAAAACCTAGAAGAATTGTTAAAAATAGCTTGAGCTTAGAAGCAAATACCTTCTTAAAATCAATAGAGCCTAGAAACAAAGGGAAAAGAAGGGCCGTAACGACAATCAGTACACCGAAGCTAACTGCAAAAGTGTAATCAAAGTCCGTAAAATGATGATACTGAAGGGGCACCTCAATCATTCTTGCCGACTGAGGAAAGATATTTTGGTAATAGTAGTAAAAAAGTGTAAATATTGTAAAGAACAACCCTGCTTTTTTAAACTGAAGTTTTAGAAGATGGTAAAAACCCAAGCCAAAAGGGATAAACATGGAAACCTGTCTAACCAAAAGCCCCAATAAACTTGTCAGTATAAGCAGCCAAAGGTATTTTGATTCTTGCGTCTCCGAATAGTAGGAATAAAACCAAATTGATAGTAGCAAAAAGAATATAAAATACTGGGCTGTCATAAAACCCATTAGAAGATAAATATTTAAAGGGTTAAAAAAGAATATCAAACCTAATAACAAAGAAGTCCGAACAGACTTGTGTAACCTCTCATGTAGAAACTTTGATAAAAGATAGAAGTTCACTACCCCAAATAGAAAAGTAAGGGTTGGTAATTGCGCCAAGCCAAAAAGCTTTGCAAAGCCTGCTGCAATTATCCCCTGAGTATAGAAGGTAGGCCCGGTGTATGGATCTAAGGTCAGATCCCCACTCATGAAAGTTTCTACCATTTCATAGTAAACCCAATCATCATTTTGGGGGAAATCCATTCTATTCACTAGTGGGAAAAGTACCAAAAAAAGCACTGCTGCCATAATCAAAAACACTCTTTTTCTCATAGGGCAATGATATACTTTTCAATAGTAATAGAAAAGGCACAGGCAGTGTTTTCCTACTAATATGAATCTATCTGAATACACTAGAATGGAAAAATTTGAGAAAACTTTTTGGTGGCATAAAGGCCGCTTCTATCTTTTATCCCTTATATTAAACAAGCACCTACCTAAAAAAGAGCATAAGCAAATATTTGAAATTGGCTGTGGAACAGGGGAAACAATCACCTTTCTCTCAACTTATGGTGAGGTAACTGGAATTGATATTTCTCCAGAAGCTGTAGAGTTTTGTGTGAAAAAAGGTAAAAAGAATGTAATCCTTGGAGACATTAATGATTTGGATATGAAAATTCATAAAGGAAAATATGATGCTGTTTTGGCACTAGATGTCTTTGAACATGTACGAGAAGATCAAAAGACGATGAAAAGAGCTAGTGAAATGCTTTCTGATGATGGAATACTCCTAATTACTGTACCTGCACACAAATTTCTTTGGAGTGATCATGACGAAGCATTACAGCATGTAAGAAGATATCACCCTAGAGAACTTAGACATAAACTTACTGAAGCAAATTTAGAAATAATGAAATTCTCCTACTTTGTTACTACAGCCTTCTTCCCAATCTTTCTTATTCGAATGTGGAGAAACATCTACTGGAAAGCCTCCTATCATGAAGCTTCCTACGTACCTCTACCAAAAAAGCTAAATAAATTTGCAATCAATATCCTAAAAGTTGAGGCAAGACTTTTCCAAATGATAGGACTACCTGTAGGTACAACACTTGTAGCAGTAGCTAAAAAATCAGATGTTAAATAAACTAAAAGGTAATTCTTTATTCATATTTCTTGTAATTTCAATTGGTACCTATCTTGTTTTCTTTTCAAATACCCTAAATCCAGATTTAACCATGTACTCAGGAAAAGACTCTACTAGGTACCACTACCCTACTATGTACTACCTTTACGAGAAATTGAACGAGGGTGAGTTTCCATTTTGGACAGAAAGAATTTTCTCTGGTTACCCTATCTATGCTCAAGTGGAATGGGGTTATTTAAACCCAATAAACATTGGGGCTACTTACCTATTCGGACCAATTGTTAGCAACAAACTTTTACACTTGAGTTTTTACATCGCCGGATCGCTTGGTATGTTTTTACTCTTAAAAAGAAAAGGAAGTTCTCTATTAGGAATCTTTGCAGCCAATCTAATCTATTTTTTCTCTTTTTTAATCCTGTTTCACCAGCAACACTTTGGTATTACAAAAACTCTATATTTATTGCCTCTTTTAATATATTTTACTGACTCTGCTGTAAGGAAGAAGCAGTTAAAGCACGTAGTTTTCGCAATACTTACAGTAACAGCTGCAGTTTACTTAGGAAGTTTCCAAGCCGTGCTAATTATTCTTGTTGCGCAGCTTTTATACTTACTAGCTCAAAAAACCAATCTCAAATTCCTATTAAAGTACTACCTATTACTTATATTCTTTTGCACGTCTGCAGCACTCCCCCTAATCATTCCTGCAATGGAGCTGTTCAAACAAAGTAATAGATCAGAACTCTCCTATATTGAGGGCTCTTTTAATACATTCGACATTGCAAATTTTGCTTTTCCATTCACCTATGGTTCTGAAAATGACTATTTTGGGGAACTGATGTTTAAAGACCACTTCAAACATGAAACATATGTATATTTTGGAATTACCGCCTTAATCCTAGCTCTAGTAGGCTATGCAAATACTGATAGTAAGACTAAAAGATTTACAAACCTTACTGTCATCTCTGCACTACTCCTCGTGTTCATAAGATATATACCAGTACTTAACACATATATACCTCCACCTATCTCATTATTTAGATATTGGGGAAGGTTTGCTGTTGTAATACCCTTTGTTAGCGCTCTTTTGGTAGCGGATACTCTATCAAAAAAGGAGTTTAAATTTTCATTCAAATTGGAAGTTCTTAAAATCCCATCACTAATCTTATTAGCTTCTACTGCTCTTTGGCTTTATAACGCAGAGATTAAAAGCATTGCTTACGTCTTTAAAGAAAACTTCCGCTTTGACTACTACTTCTACGTATGGTTTTTAATAGCATTTTTGACAGTTGTACTGATCAAGTCAAAGATTAAGTTTAAGATAGAAATGCTAACTTTATTGCTAGCCTTTGATCTTATCTTCTTTGGGAGCATAGTAGTGAGGAATGACTTCATTGAGGTTTCCAATCTTGTTGAGGACAGAGACACTATAGAGAATCAGAGAAAACACACTTCTGATGCTTCATATGATGCTAATAAAGGCTTGTACTACAAAGACTGGGGATACTTTGGCTATACACCTCTAGCACCTGATGATTATATTAAGTACCTTAAAAGTCTAGGCGTAACTTCTGAAAAAGTGGCTTCCACAGAAATAGACTTATCCCATATGGAAAACATCATAATACCTTCATCAACCTATCAAGCAGAGGTAACTGAGCAACAAGAAGGAAAGATAACAGCAATCATTAAAGCACCTTTGAACACTACAGTTCGAACATATATAAGAAACTACAAGGATTGGAAGGTTCTAGATAATGGGGTTCCTGTTGTCTATGACAGAAATCAGGTATTTATAGACCTTCCTATACGAAAAGGGGTGCATACAATTGAGTTTACATATATACCTACTACGTTCTACAATGCGATGGCTATTTCTATAGGACTATTACTTGGAGGTACAATATATTTGTACTTAAATAAAAATGCTCGCAGTTTATAAGAAAAACAAAATACTATTCGGACTACTAATTCTATTTATGACCTTACGGTTAGTAGATATTGGAAATGACATCACAAATTCAGATGCAACCAGGTGGCATAGAAGATCAGTAAAGTTTCTAAATGCACTAAAGCAAGATGAGCTAGAATCCACATACCAACATTATCAACCCGGTGTAACACTAATGTGGCTTAACTCGGTCGTAAAACATACCTCTTTAAAAACACAAGAAAACGCTGGCCAGGAAGTTAAAACACTTGAGCATGCGGGCTACTATCCAACACTTCATGGTACTTCCAAGGCTGTAATGGTAGGGGTACTTGGCATTCTATTCATTCTTCAATTTCTAGCCATCTCTAAACTCTTTAACAGGAAGACAGCCATTCTCTATGGCCTCCTAGTGGCCACAGAACCGTATCTAATAGGTATTGATAGGTGGTTTCACCTAACTTCCTTTGAAACCTTCTTTGCTTTTACATCGTTTCTAATGCTCATGCTTTGGAAAAACACTGGAAAGAAGCATCTCCTCACTCTTTCTGCAGTATTATTTTCATTAGCAGTCTATTCCAAACTAACTGCTGCAATAACGGCTATCGCACTATTAGTGGTTTTCTTAACCGCAAAAAAGAGAAAACACTTATTAAAATCATTCTTAACATTTTCAGCAATTTCACTGGGAATATTTGTTTTATTGCTCCCCGCTCTATGGGTAGAACCCGGAATGGTTATTGAAAAATTCTATAGCGCTGTGGTAAATGCTGTCGGGAATGACATAAGGTACGCAATGTTAACTCCCCTATCAGCCAAACTTTTTTATCCTCTTGTTTTGTCCTTCAAACTATCTCCCTTCACACTAGCCCTGTTTGCAGCCGCTATTTTAAATGTAAAAGCATACAAAAAAGACAAAAACGCTGCTCTGATAATTGTGTACTTTGTGGTGTATTTTGCAGGTCTTTCACTAGCAGACAAGAAGATTGATCGTTATGCACTAGCACTTATTCCCCCGGCACTACTTCTAGGTGCCTATCATTTGCAAAAATTGAAGCTTCTAGCACAGGTAGTATTTCTGACCTTATCCGTAACATTTACTATATGGGTTATAAGTGTTTATCATCCTGTATATTCAGCATATTATTCCCCAGCATTTGGAGGTCCACAGAACGCCCTAGATATTGGAATATTTGAAAATAGCGGTGAATACTTCGCCCAAGCAGCACAATACTTAAATAAAAAGGAAGATAAACCTTTGGTAGCGGTACCAAATAATACAGATGCCTTTGCTTTCCATTACAAAGGGCCTGTTACTACAGTTGAGGAAGGCGCAGACTATATAGTATGGTCACATGACATAGATCGTCCAGATAGGCCTATATACGATGGTTGCAGACTCGAGAAGTCATTCACAGTACAAAAATTCTCTTACCTACACATATATAGCTGTATCCTTTAACTCTGATATAATCCTCTCCTGACAGTGCAATCCATGAAAAGGAGGAGACATGATTGAACTAGAACTGAGACGCGCACTGAAGAAACTGGTTGGAACCAGAAAGTGGCTAATCCAAGGTAAACCTATTACCTGGAATGTTGAGCAGACCTTCTTTGTTGTGTATTTCTATGTCCGACAGAATAAGCGAAAACTTAGGCTTAGGAAGAAAGACTTCAAATACAATAAGAGGCTAAAGGTGTATTGGAAAAACATTACAGTAACCTTTAGATCTAAAGACAAAAAAGAAGAATTAAAAGGCACTTTATACTGGAAAAAGCCCTGACAAATGCTGTACTTACCCTAGTGCAGCATTGTTGTTATAGGTGTATAATAGTTCCCGTAATTGTGTTTAGAGGAAGCTAACATTTATTTTAAATCCATTACAAAAGTTAATTAGTTTTATGTTTGATTGGTGGTGTATGTAGTGAAGAAAATGTACGTAGGGAACCTTCCTTATAGCGTAACAAGCGAGTCCTTGGGCGAAATGTTTGCCGAATTCGGTAATGTAGAGTCCGCAGTCGTTATCTCTGACAGAGATTCCGGCAGAAGCAAAGGATTTGGATTTGTCGAAATGGACGATGCAGAAGCAGATGCAGCCATGGAAGCGCTTAACGGTAAAGAAATCGACGGTAGAGCACTCAAAGTAAACGAGGCTAGACCAAGAGAGTAACATTCCTAAAGAATAATAATAGTGTAAAGGAGTCCGCAAGGGCTCCTTTCACGTTAGACGGGCTTAAAATAGTTGATAATGGAAATGATGATTCCGAAGACAATAAGACCTATAAACAAAAAAAGTAAACTTTTGGGTGTAAATAACTCATCAGGCTTTTTGCCAGTAGCAGCTTCAACCAAAGCACCAACTTCAGCAACCGCAGCTCCAGAATTAACCTTCCCTCCAAACTTAAGAACAGCAAAAAGTATTACTACTACCAGAAGAACCTTTATTGCAATATTTCCGAGTGGTATAGGTGCCATTGGTTAAGTTTATTTACTTAATAATCTTATGTCAAAGAAAACCAAACTAGCACTAATATAAACGCAGAAACACCCGCTTGATAATCAGGCGGGTGTTTGTTGAATTGATTCTTACCAAAAATGTCTTTTGTTAGTGATCCTCCTATATGCGGCACCTTTTGCAATTAAAGCTGAGTACTTACGGAGTCTCTTGTTTGCTTCGCGCTTGAAGTGACGCCGAATTCTTGCCTCAGAGGAACTAATCTTGGACCTTTTGTGACTAAACTTACGTTTTGGGTTCATTTATGTCTCCTGTCTACGACATAAAGACCTCCTTTTATTCTAATTGGATAAAGCACGTAATATTGGTCTAGGTATAGATTATAAACCCAGTTACAAATCCAGTCAAATGCTATGGGGTGTGGGGACTTAAAAGTAATAAATACTTCAATAAGAGTAAAATAAAAACGAAAAAGCCCCACGTTAAGTAAGGCCTCTTCTATTATTCCAGCTGATGATACTATGCTAGCTTTACGTTTTCTGCTGCAGGACCTTTGTCCCCGTTTACAACAGTAAAGGTAACCGCTGTTCCAACTTCCAACTCATCAAAAGTAACACCTTCCAAACTATTAGAATGGAAAAAAAGATCTTTATCCTCGTTTTCACGTTCGATAAAACCAAATCCTTTTTCTGTTTTTGTTTTAACTTTTCCTTCTCCGGTCATATTAAATAAGGGTTTATTAAATTAAACCCACGTACACCCCCTTTTACTACAGCATTATACTATTAGAAGGCCTAAGTACCTATCGCCAAATATTGATAGAAAAAAAGCAATATATCGTACCCATACTTCATAATTATGTGCCAAATTGACTGCGTAGGTCCTATAGTATATGATGCTGGAAAAGAAGAATAGGCTTAAAGAGGCCGGCGGCACAAACGTGATACCTACCTCCTCTGCAGAAACTTTATAGCCCATTTCACAAAATTTGTGGGCTACACTCCTCTTCAGCCAAGAAACATTCAATGTGAAGGGGCACTCAATTGTTATTAATTTCATAACAAACTCCTATGAGGTCCGCATATACGGAATGGGCGTATTTTATAGTGTAACAAGCAAACAGTCAAACACTATGGGTTGACAGTGAGTGAGGTGTGACCTATAATCTTTGCGCCCTCGGGCAATACAGTACTTTCGTTGTTTACTAAACCTATCAAGGAGAACTCATGTTCAACGAAAGATTTAAAACTGCATTCGGCACTTTTTCCGTATTTGTGACACTCAATTATGGCGACACAAACATAATCAATCTTGAATTCGCAAGAATTCATAACGGAGAAATCCAAATTCTATATACGAATCGTATTGATCTTAACAAAATCAAACGAATTCAATATTAAATAAATAACCCCTCTACACCAAGAGGGGTTCTCTGTTTCTAACTTAAAAAAATGAAGTAAATACGAAAAAGCCTCACGTTAAGCAAGGCCTCTTCTATTATTTTCAGATTAAGCAATTATGCCAACTTTACGTTTTCTGCTGCAGGACCTTTGTCCCCATTTACAACTTCGAAAGTAACCTCTGTTCCAACTTCTAGCTCATCAAAAGTAACTCCTTCTAAGCTATTAGAATGGAAGAAAAGATCTTTATCCTCACCTTCACGGGAGATAAATCCGAATCCTTTGTCTGTTTTTGTTTTAACTTTTCCTGTATTCATGTTTCATAAGGGTTTTTAAATAAACCCAACTACACCCCCTTTGTGGCTGCATTATACTATTAAGACGCATAAGTACCTACTGACAAATATAAGATCAGAAAGAAGAGAATATTGGGATTTTGTGGTGGTTATTAGGAAAAAAATGCAATATTTCTAGAGAACTGCTAAAATTTTTACATGCAACAAAGTCTTAGTACCACTAGCGAAGCTCTCACAGTCAATAACGAACCTCCAAGTGAGAAATCAAAACAGTTGGCACGAGAAGTAATAGCGGAACATGGCGCCCAAATTTCAAAACAAGAAAATATACATAACATGGAGCCCCTCTTTGTTACTTTTTTTGCCCTCGTAGACGCGCCCCATATGTCGCAACAACATTTAGACAAAATTGTGATAGAAAGAGGCCCTGCCATAGCAGACTTCTTTAGATCTGGCGCAGATATGGCAGCTCTGGGAACTATAAAAGAGAAAATGGGTGCATGGAAAAATGAAGATTTTCCAGAAGGCGGTGTTCCACAAATAACTATTAAGAAAGCTGCTAATCTTTCTCGAATTGACGGCACCGAAGATGTTTATTCCGCTGCGTATAGAGACCTTGCAGCAATTGCCGCAGACAAGCCCTAATATCTATATAACAATGCGTATTATGTATTAAATCTTACCAACCAGGTCAACACCTGGTTTAAGAGTCTTTTCACCAGGGGTCCAGCTAGCAGGACAAACTTCCCCATGATTTTCTCTTACAAAGATAGCGGCTTCTAATTTACGTAATAACTCTCTTGCACTTCTTCCAATACTGTTGTCATGGACTTCAAAAGCCTTTAACACCGAATCAGGATCAATTACGAAGCTTCCACGTAGGGAAACTCCTTCCTCTTCTATATATATTCCAAATTCTCTACACAAATTACCAGTTGGATCTGCCAACATTGGGTATGTAATCTCTTTAATGGCTGGTGACTCGTCATGCCATGCTTTATGTACAAACACTGAATCTGTACTAACACTGATTACCTCGGCACCTAACTCTTTAAACTTCTCGTAGTTTTTGGCCATTTCTTGTAATTCTGTAGGACAAACAAATGTGAAATCTGATGGATAAAATATAAGCACAAGCCACTTTCCTTTGTAATCAGAAAGCTTTACTTCACTAAATGCATTATCTTGAAATACTTCGAAAACTTGATTTGAAATCTCATTTTCATTCACTTTTTGGCCGATTTTTAACATATTTTTCCTAATTGGTTCACTAATTACTAAGGATTACTATAGCATTTATGGGATCTCGCATGGAACACTAACGCCAAAAAAATCTACATTCAAACTGAAATATTCGTATAAATGCAGAAACACCCACCTGATTTTTCAAGTGGGTGTCCATACCTAATCTAAATCTTCTACAAGATTCTTGTAGCGACCTTCTGCATAGCGGGGGCGGCACATTTCGGCAAAAACTAATTTTTTACCCTTTGCTGCCTTCCACTGCATTTTGTCACCAACGTTTATTTCGACGGCCAAATCTTTCTTGGCTTCGAAAACCTCTTTCTTACCGTCCTCACGAATAACGATAAGACTCCCTTCCCCAGAGACGTACAATTGAACTGTGCGCTCTCCTTCTTGCACTTCTTGTGCCGGTGTCTTTCCTTCAGCTTCGATCTCAACAATAGCTAAATCTTGTCTAAGATCTCCAATAAATTGGTATACGTGGCAAGTTACACCAGGATAAATCTCTGGTTCACTTTCCATGCACATAACTAAAAGAACTTCCCCGTCTAGCTGAAACCTAGTCAGGTTATCCATGAGCATTCTCCTATCTGTTTATTTAGTCTGGGCTGTATATTAGCTTAATTTGGCCAAGCAGTAAAGGCTATGGGTTATTGGAAGGCCGTATTGGACAGTAATAGAACTGAAAAATTTATAAAATTATGGTTTTTGTTTAGTCAATTCCCCAAAACTTCTTTTCCCCTTCCTCGTCAGGACAAAAGAACTTCAAGTCCAAGAAATCTTTTAAGTCACTTATGAAATGTCCCACACCAAACGCTAAACCATATCTTGCAAAGGGAATTTCCCAATAAATTATTCCTAGGATAATTAGTATTGCTCCGTATATCCAGTGGTGTGGTGCCCACGCTGGATTCCCAAGCCAAACGTTTAGGTATGCGTGGCCGAATCTCCCTACCAAGTAACCCAGAAGGGCAAGCAAAATCCAATTCATTTGTACTTTATACATATCTAAGGGTTATGTACGTCCTTTTATTTTTTAACTTTATGACAAAAGAATTCTATAGATATTGTAATAATGTTGATTAGTTGATAGTCGTTGTCAATTTTGGGGTGGCTGATGGGAATCGAACCCACGACATCCGCCTCCACAGGGCGGCGTTCTACCGCTGAACTACAGCCACCACGCTGCAAATCCGGTTTATTATACCTTAATTTGTTTCGATTCTCTTCCAATTGGAAAAGTCTAAAAAGCGATCTGCCAATGTAAAAGTGAACTTTTCACCCAAACCTTCATATGATTCGTTAACGTAATATTTCACGTAAGGGTGATAAAGAAAAATCGCAGGAACTTGTTCTTCCATCACACTCTGAAACTCTGAGTAATGAACCTTTCTTTCAGAGAAGTCTGTTACATTACGTCCCTCCTCAAGGGCTCTGTCCGCTCTTACATGCTTAAACCCTGTGATATTTAAGTTAGGTGCCTCTGATTGGGTGGAGTGCCAATAGACATATCTATCTGGGTCTCTTCCTACTTCTTGACCATACAATAGAACGTCGTAGTCGCGTGTCGTTATTACCTCGTTTACAATCTTCTCTGGAGCAATCTTAATAATCTCGATATCTAAATTGAATTTGCTTTTCCATTCATGCCTTATTAATTTGGCTAAGGTCTCATGCTCAGGTAAATCTGGAATTGTCAGTCTCATCTTATATTGAAGATCTTCCTCCACAATGTCTTCATCGTAATAATCCACTCTTATATTTTCATCTGTGAAGGTACTCTTACTAATTGGACCCTGAACTAAAATTCCTAGGTTTCCAACTAAATCTTCCATAGAAAGAGAATTTCGTAGTTTCTGTCTGAAGGTTTCATCCTTTAAAAAGTCTGTGTCTTGATTTAAGAAAAGAGAGTAGTAAACACCTTGCAATGGAAAAGTCATTTCTGTAAAGCTTTCAAGCTCATGGGATTCAGTAGCAACAAAGGCTGTGACTTCACCTAAGCTTGCAGCTGTTACTAACTCTTCCTCACTACTGTAAAACCTAAATATAAGTTTCCTAATGTTTTGACTTTCTTTTCTGTTATAAAGAACGATTTCCTTCACCACAGGCCCTGTGTTCTTAACACTGATGACCTTAAACTGCCCACTACCTATTGGTTGTAAAGGGTCAGATGTTTCTTGAGAGTTATTTTTCATTACTCCTACAGTTAGAAGGCTTAAGAAGGGAGAAAACTTATTAGGCAAAGTAAATCGTACTGTGCGATCATTTACACGGTCTGTAGCTACTCCTGAAAGTGCAGGTACTGTAAAAGAGGTGTAAATCAAATCCTCTGATGTGATAAAGGATCCGTCATGCCATTTCTGATTTTCCTTTAAGGTAATTGTATAAACCAAGCCGTCCTCTGAGATTTCCCAACTATCTGCTAGATCTGGAGCCAAAGCACCGTAGATATCGTATTTAAATAACCCTCTATAAAGGAGACTTGATATCGTCTTATCTATTTCGGTTTCTGCTTGGGAAGGTAAGAAGGAACGAGGTTGTCCTGAAACACCCTCGAAATATTGATTTCCAGGGGAAATTGTTAGGATCCATGAGGCTATTAATAAGATTATTTTGCTCCAAATTGTCATAAGAATGCTGGCCGTTACGATTTTAACAGATATTTACTGTGGTTGCCTTATTTAGGGGTTTGCTGATAAAATAGCGAGGTCTGACGAGGCCCTATCGTCTAATGGTCAGGACGCCAGGTTTTCATCCTGGTAATCGGGGTTCGATTCCCCGTAGGGTCACCAAAGCTGTTGTTACAGCCAAAACTATGCCTTTTAAAAATCCCTGACTTATTTTCTTTATCTCTTTCTACCCTTAACCCCTATTCAATACTTCATTGCAACTAATATTATTATAGGGATAGATTCCAGCATCTATCCAAATAAGATAGAAATTCTTTAAAGGAGGTTATGACCATGAAGAATAAAATAGAACCCTCTGGTTCGGTAAATGTTCCCTTTATGACTCAATTTTTAGTAGATGTAGAAGCCACATCTTTCGATGAGGCTAGAGCAAAAAGCACACAAACCAATCAAAGAGGCAGCCCTGACTGGGATCATGACTAAGTTAAGGCTACAAAACTAGGGGTGCCAATCTAACTTGATCAGGCACCCCTTTTTATAATCAAAAAGGAGAAGTTACATGGATAACGTTCTTGTAATAACGACAAAACCTGATTTGCACATTGATATGCTAGAGAAACATCTACCGAGGGTCACTTTCACAGTGCTGGACCCTAAAGAGTTTCCAAATATCCCATTGTCTTTTTTAACAGATCAAAACGAAAGCAGTGTGTTCATCAAAGGGGTGAATATGACTGAAATTAAAGTCGTGTGGTATAGGAAACCTTACTTTCTACAGGAAGAAGAAATACCTGTTGCAAAAGAACTAAGAAAACCCATACATGAGAACTACGCTGCATTCATAAAATGGGCGTACGCACTATTCCCAAATGCACTTTGGATTTCAGACCCATGGAAGATTTTAAAGGGAAACAGCAAAATCTACCAAATGCAGCTTGCACAAGTTCTAGGGTTCAGATTACCTGCAACACTTCTTACCTCCGAAAGAAAACGGGCTGAAAGTTTTATTTCAAGCCTAGATGAGGTAGTAGTAAAACCTCTTATACCTCCAGCAATTCTTGAAGATGAAACCTTTAAGACAATGTACACGACAGTACTGAAAAAAGAGGATTTAAATCTTGATGGGTTAAATCTGTCCCCAATGATTTTTCAAGAGAAGATAGATGGTATAGATATACGTGTGACTGTAGTAGATAAAGAAGTATTTGTCTGTAAAATAATCAAAATAGGAGATATTGCTAAAGAGGTAGACTGGAGAAAATATCAGATAGGAAAAAATCTCTCTTATGAAGAAGATAAAGACTTTCCAAAGAGCCTGCGAGACAAATGTGTAAAGATGGTGAAAGAGATGGGGCTTGTATACGGAGCGTTTGATTTTATCAAAACAGGAGAAGATTATTTTTTCCTTGAGATTAATCCGAACGGTCAGTGGGGCTTTGTTGAAGAAAAATGTAATCTTGAAATATCAAGAGCATTTGCAAAGTTAATGAGCACAGCCCTGAAAAAATGAAGAATAGGTCTAGTAAACAATTTGTAACTAGGCCTATTTCATTTCAAAATTCAGCTAGATAATCCTCTATAGATTCAAGTCCCAATTCATACCTACGTGTATTCAAGTTCTTAGGGTCTTCAACATCCCTAAGCTCGTACTTTCCAGTCTTCTGATTTAAAAACACCTGAGTTCCATATATTTGAGGTTTATTTTGATAGACTAATACCCTGTCCTGTAATAAAGCCATATAACCAAGATTTACATCAGAACTATTCTCTTTCATTGCTTTTAGGTAGTTCTCCATATAATTCAAATCCTCCTTAGGCATATGCTGTACCAATAAAAATGCATCTCTGGAGACGTCATTTCCGAACTCTGAAATTGTAATTACTCCATAGGTAGCAATAATTTCCTTGATAACACTGTTATTCTCATCATCAACGCGTGCCATGGCTGCATATAGTTCCTCAGATTCTCCCTCTTCGTTTAGCTTTCTTCGAATAGATTGATCCTTTTTAATAGCCTCTTTTATTAGTTTTTTAGCATCCTTTTTTACCATGCTGAAATATTATCATATACTAGGCAAGCACTAAATTTATTTGGCTATTAACTCAAAAGCATTAATCCTATCTTCTGAAGGGGTGGGCACACATAAGGCAACCTTCTGACTCTGTTCATATCTCTATGTATATTCCATACACTTATGGGTAAGTAATACCAGTAGGACTAACCCTGTGTCTAAGCAAAACTTGGAACTACACTTATAATCTCTAATTTCCTATAAACTCGTATTGCTGATTCTATCAATGTGTTCCATCCTAGAGATTCTTTGCTCACCAATATTTTAAGATTTGGTAGCCTCCTTAAGATTTTGCAGTACTTTCTCAAATCTGTCCTTGTCCTTCTTATCAACAAGATAAAAATGCAGTAGATTAACACCTTGAACAATATGAAAGGCACTAATCATATCGTCTAGTTCCTTCTCCATAAATCCCTTATCTTTATATTCTTTCAAGAAAGCTTTCTTCATTGAAACTGAGAAATATTAGGATTGGCACTACTCTCTTCTTGCATAAGATTTGATGCTAAACTACTTCTTTTCTACCTTAAGAATTTTTCTACCTAATGTTTGGCCCCAAAGTTTTCTTCCAATTACCACGTAGGCGACGATTAAAATAAACAAAACTAGTGCTGATCCACCTTGTAAGTTAAAACCTCCACCTGTAGTCTCTCCTGTCATAAGAGCAATAATATAACCTAAAAAAACAAATGAGATTAAAAAATCCAATACGAAAGCTAAAAACTTTTTCATAGTTATTCCTTTCAAATAAACACTGATATAATTAAAGCATAGAACTCGTTCTAATTACAATGTTCTTTTAAAAATGAAATATATTAGTCTATAAATATAGATTTATGCTCTCTGTTATTAAGTGCTAAGTCTAACTAATCAATAATGATAAGACAACAACTAAGAGATTTATTGAATATTTCCCAAACGATTCCCCGTAGGGTCACCACCAGCTCTGATATAATTTACTTATGAAAAGTGTGTATACCTTTGGACCAATATATATTTCTGGACAAAACTATCTTCCAATTTATAAAAAACTTAATGAACTATGTGAGAAGTACTTTGATAAGGTTATCTCCACATATCCAGATTTCTGGGACTCTAAAGAAACACCAAGAGAATTCTGGGATAGAACTTATGAAACGATAACAGAATGTGATTTATTCATTGCAGAATGTAGTTCTCCATCCCATGGTGTAGGAATGGAACTCATGATGGGAAAAGAACACAACATACCTGTATTGGTTCTAATAAGGGACGATATAGAAGGTTTTGATAAATCTACAATGGTTTTAGGACTCCCTAACCTAAAAAAGCTTATAAAATATAAAAACGAGAATGACCTTATTCAGAAGGTTGAGAAAGAACTGGAACTACTACACTAATTAAATCAACCAAACTATCAATAATATCTATATAAGGGTGTTCTAGAAATTTCCCCGTAGGGTCACCACCAGTCCTATAATATTTTTCTTACTGAGAGTTCTTTTCTAAGTTGCTCAGAGTTTCTAAACACAATTGAATCTATTCCTAAATTTTGGGCACTTGTACAATTTTCTTCTCTGTCATCTATGAATAAACACTCCTCTGGGGTTGCCTTAATAATTTCTAGTGCCTTTAAATAGAACTCCTTATCTGGCTTGGAGATACCTAAATCACCTGAGGTTATAACTTCTTTAAAAAACTTTCTAAAATCTGAAACATCTAGCTTGTATTGTGCCCATTCGAAACTCTCATTTATTAATGTGGCAATATTGAAACTTCGGTTTAACTCATTTAAAAGCTCTTTCATTCCATCAACTGCTTTAATACCCATCTTAAAAAGCTCTTTAAATTCTTGTATTGATAAGTCCAAGTTCTTTGTATGTAGAAACGATTTAATAAAGGTATCTTCACTAATTTTTCCAATCATAAAATCATAGTATCTTTCTGTATAAAAAACAGCATCAAGAGTGTCACTTTCAAAGCTTTTCCCATTTATTGAGTAACTTTCCTTTATAGAAAATACGTGGTAAGTCTGAACTTGTCCTTGGTCAAAAAGAATCCATTTAATCATCTTTTAAATTATACTTCACAAATTAGTACTCTAGAAACTTCTACCAAACTATCTATAATACTTGTATAAGAGTGTTCTAAAAATTTCCCCGTAGGGTCACCAAGATTTAAAATTCCCCTTTTTGTAACATTACAGGCTATATATAGTCTTAGGTGTTCTTGCAATCTTAATGTCTATCTCTAAAAAAGATTAAGCATTAATGCTAGTATTAATTGAATGCACCTGTCTAAGATACCAAAATTCTTTAAAAGCCTTGGCTTTCAAATCCCTTTCATAATAGGAATACACTTTGTTCTAATCGTCGGCGTTCTAGTTTACGCGCTGATTCAAGGGTACGACATTAACAATAAAAGAACTAAAGCTTATGGGAGGCTCTTAAATGAAACACTTGTTTACCAGAATCAAACAATAGTAGATAGTGCATTTACATCTCTAGATAAGTGGCATGAAAGCATTAAGGCATTCCCAGAAGAGTTCGATACTTATTGCGACTATCCAAGTATCAGAGACTTAGTTGGAAACCGACCTCAATTCCTTCTCTATGGAAGTGTAACTCCAGACTTAATAGTTTCTTGTGTTAGCACGGGGCAGTCCCTCGTTGGAACTGACATTAGCGACAGAAAATACTTGCAGAAAACTGTTGATACAAAAGCCCCTGCAATTAGTGGTTTCCAAATTGGTAAGGCATCTGGAAAACCTTCTATGAATATTTCTTACCCGTTACTTAATGAAGATAATGAAATAGAAGATATTTTGGTTTTGTCCTTAGGGCTCGAATGGATTACTGAAGTTATTTTGAATCTACCAATTCCCCAATCCTCTGAAATTCTGATTCTTGATAATGAAGGCATGATTCTTGCGAGTCATCCCTCTCATACAAATAGACAAGGTAAGCAGGGACTACAAGACCAAGCCTTCAATTATATTACACGTCAAACGAGTGGGACTTTTAAAGAGATGGGTATAGACGGTATTAACAGAACTTATACATTTGATCCCTTTGCCATTAGGGAGAGTAAAACACCTGATGCTTACGTGCTTGTAGGTATACCTGACGATGTGTTTCTATCTGATATTAATGCCTTAAGAGACAAAATTATCTTTCTAATCATTACTACGTTTTTTATGGAATTTATAATAGTTACTCTTTACGCTAGATTCATTAACACACCTGCTATAACTACACTCAAAGGAAACAAGGACTAATACAGTCAAAGAAAAGGGTTTATCCAAAGGTAAATGCGAAAATGCGAATTCCGGGAGTGTTTAGCCTTAATTTAAGAACACCATTTGACTTACCATCAGTTAGATCTACCAGTTCATAAAGTCTATTCTCGTCTAATTGAACGATTCCATCTACTACGTCTCCCCCAGCGTCTTCTGCGGTAATTAACTCGTCATTAAGGAATACTTCAATCTCTCCCCCACCTTCGGGCGAAGTTATTACTAAAAAGACTTTGTCCCCAATGAAATTAAGAAAAAGCTCTGCTCCAGAGACAGATGCTGAGTACTCGGGCATGACTTCCCAACGGCCTGAATATGCAAAATAGTTTTTCCTAGGAACACCTGCAAAAAGATATTCTTCTACAGCCCCATAACGAGCTTCATAGTTGTTTTGCAAATTCTGCATCCTGGCGGAACCTAGATAAAGTTCTGGGGTTCTTCTATTTTTAGGAGTTAGATCTGACATAGGCTCGGAGGATAGTTCCTCAAGCTCTGTAATCTCCCCTAAAAGTTGTTGTATGGAAAGTTCTGTCTCCTCATAAGCACCTTCGCCAAAATGGTAGTACCTAATCCTTCCTTCTGCATCTATTAAATATTTTGCAGGCCAGTATCTATTCTTGTAGTTCTTCCAAGTAGCAAAATCATTATCCTGAGCTACTGGATATTCAATCCCATAATCTTCCATGGCTTCTGCTACATTTTCAGTATCTTTTTCAAATTCAAATTCAGGAGAATGAACACCTAGTATTACTAATCCATCATCAGCATACTTTTCGTGCCAAGAAGTCACATGAGGAAGAGTTCTTATGCAGTTAATGCAGGTATAGGTCCAAAAATCTATCAAAACTACCTTTCCACGAAGCTTCTCCATTGTAAGAGGGTCTGAATTTAGCCAATTTGTTATACCAACAATTTCTGGTGCTTCACCTAAATCAGGTAAGACTGCTAGCTGTGTCTTGGGATCGGTAAAAACAATGCTCATATCTTCCTTACTAATCAAAGAACCTTCATCACCCTCAATACCCTGTATATCATCCAATTGTTCAAGAATGGCGTCATTGCTTTCAAAGTCATTTAAGAAGTTTGTATATGAAGGAAATGCATTGAGTAGGGTTGCTTGCAAAGTACGATCGTACCCAGTGTAAATAGCCATTGCTGTGAGAAGCATAATCAAACCGAATAGTTGTTGTATCTTTCCCAAGTTTCCAGATAAGAATCTAGTTTTTGTGAAAAGTTTCTGTCCCCCTGTTGCGAAAAGGAAAAGAGGTATTCCAACACCTGCTACATAAACCAAGGTAAGAATCACTACCTGAATATTCACTGCACGAGTTGCTGCAACAGTTGCAATGGAGGCAAGTATGGGACCTGCACAAGGAGACCAAACAATACCTAAAGAAAGCCCAGTTAGTAATCCTCCTTTAAACCCAGAAGATTGATCTCCTGGCTTCACTCCAAACCTACCAGTTAGCTTACTAACATAACCTTCAAGAAGCTTTGTTAACTGGGGTACAACAAAGGTCAACCCCATCAGAGCGACTACGGCTACGGCAAATAATCTTAACGAATCTACATCAAATGGAAAGATACGTACGATATACGATATTGTTAGAGTAAAAATGGCAAAGCTTAGTGTAATCCCCAGGGTAATACCTAAAGGTCTCTTCTTTCCACCCTGTGTTGAAGCCGATAAAATGATTGGAAGTAGAGGCCATATACATGGGGCAAGTATGGTCAAAAAACCTGATATGAAAGTGAAAAACGATAGAACTAGCACTTAAAGAAGTATACACCATAATGTTATACTCCAAAGATGCCCAAGGGTTTGAAAAAAATAGGAATTTTAGGAGGAATGGGTCCCGAGGCGACCGCAGATTTGTTCCGATGGATCATCTGGCTAACACCCGCAACCAACGATCAAGAAAATGTTCCAGTTGTTATTCACAACAACCCACAAATCCCAAGCAGAGTAGAAGCAATCATGAACAATGGCCCCAGTCCTCTTCCTGTAATGAGGAAAATGGTTAAGGAACTTGAAACTTTAAACTGCAACTTTGTATCCATTCCATGTAACGCAGCTCACTATTATCTTCCTGATCTTAATAAGAACAGCAACATTCCTATAATCAATATGATCGAGAAAACAGCAGATTATATTAATGAGAATTTTCCAAACATAAAAAAGGTAGGCATTTTAGCCCCCTGAGATGACCATGAGAACAGGTCTCTACCAAAAAGCGCTTCTAGAAAGAAAACTGCACTGTGTCTTAGATGAAGCTCATTTTGATTTAGTTACCGATCTTATGAATACAGTGAAGTCCTTTAGATATCACTCCACAATTGGAATTCATGAAAAAAATGGCGAGCAGTCCGTATCGTCAATCATTCCTCAAGATGATAAAGAAGAAATCATTGATGTAATTGGTCCCAAGCTAACTACACTTAAAGCCACCATCACACCGGGTATATATGGAAAACATGGAATTAAGGCGGGTTATAGAGCGGAACCGAAGAGACTTCTAACTAAAGCTGCAAATGAACTTAGAAAAAAGGGTGCGGAAGTAATCATAATGGGTTGCACTGAAATACCTCTAGTTCTTAGACAAGCTGACTTCCCAAAAACTCCTCTTATAAACCCAACAAAGATCTTGGCACAAGCTGCCGTTGATGCTTCAATGGACATACGAAAGTTTAGCTAATATGTACATTGTCTTTGAAGGAATAATCAGATCAGGAAAAACTACCCAATCCAAACTCTTACATAGATACTTGAAGAACCGTTTTCCAAAAAGAAGGATAAAACTAACACGGGAACCCGGGGGTAGTCAGATATCAGAAGCAATTAGAAAGCTTGTTCAGGCAACAAAGTTTGATAAAGAAATGTTTCCAATTACAGATATTTATGTCTACGCAGCTTCAAGGGCACAAGCACTCAGAGAGGTTGTCAAACCAGCCTTAAAAAACAAAGGGATTGTGATTTCAGATAGAAGCTTTATCACAAGCATGGCTTATCAAGGACATACCCAAGGTATGGGTGTTGAAAAAGTCCTTGAGGTAAACAAAGTGGCGATAGAAGGCTTTGTACCAGATATTGTTTTCTTCATAGATGTAGATCCAAAGATTGCACTTACAAGAAATCTAGATATCGACGGGGATAAATGGGAAAGTAAGGATCTAGCTTTCTTTAAGAAAGCACGAAAAGGATATTTAGAACTAAAAGATCATCCTCTTCTCAAGGAAAGCTTTGTTGTAATAGACGGAAATCAAGATATTAAAGCAATACATCATGATATCGTTCAAGTATTAGAGAAAATGAAGTTTTAACCCATAATTTATCTGGGATTTAAAAAAAGTGATTTCTTCGGTATAATGACCAACGTTATCTGGGGACGTAGCTCAGTGGTAGAGCACCTGGCTTTTAACCAGGGTGTCGTGGGTTCGATCCCCACCGTCCTCACCAAAAACGAGAGAAAGCAGCACATCTGAAATAATTCAGACACACTGCTTTCAGCTCCTCCAATCTTCTCGTATCAATTAGTAACTCTCTCCAAAAATGTCATCAAACGGTCTCTCATTGAAATATGTGTATTTCCAGTGTTCCGATAATGCGTAGCATTACCACCCCAAGGCAAACGTTCCCTCGCCTTTTCTGGATTGAAACGTACATATCCTTCCGCCATAGTCTTAAGAGCGCGTTCGAAACCTACCTGTGACACTTTCTTATTTGCAGGCTTAGTTCTTATCACCTGCACACGGTATGGTGTTAAAAGCGCCCAATAAGGTGCATAACCACTTACCACTACTACCAAAGATTGTTACACCAGACTTTGCAGTAAACAAAGCGACATCAGTATGATTTACTACTGGGTGTCTCCCTGTAAGAATTCGGATCGGATAACCCAAGGCTTTAAGCTTTCTTAGGGCTACCATACCTTTCGTATCACTCTTATGTGCTACGTACGTTACTTTCATCTTGTTTCTCTCCTTATGATTGCGGATATTATTGTCGCTTAGCGGCTGCCGTTACGACCTTTCTTTCTTTTGTACCCGAGAGCATTTCTAGCAACACACCAACATGCATGACACAACTTACCTAAATTTTTTCCTTTAAAGTTGCGCTTTTTTACTGTTTTATTACTCGTTGGACACTTCGCACACTTTGCCATCTTTCCTGTCTCCTTTATCACTAATTTGGCAATAAAAAAACCCCCTGTGATCAGGAGGTTGCGGAAAAACCGGTTTGTAAGAAGACTTACACACAACCTCCAACAATGACCTTAATAAGAAGGCCATATCTGTTGTTAATAAATTGTGTTGCAAATCTCTTTGTCATGTTGGAAAACTTTAGCAAATTGAAACTATTGAAGCAAGGATTTCTTAAAGGGAGGGCCAACGTATTGTTAAAAGTTTTGACTCTTCAAGAGCTGTTGTTGTATGAGGTGCTGAAGGAGAAAAGTAGAAATACTGATAAGGTTTGTCGACGATAACCTCTCTATTATCATCATGAAAAACTATTTTGAAAGCTCCTTCTATGATGATACATAAGGTTTCTTGTGTATTACCTGCAGGGCTAGTGCTTTCTCTAACCTCTCCTTTTGGATGAGTTCCTAGTTTTAATTCAAAATCTTTGGAGTGAAAAGGGGTTTCTTCATCGACAAAACTTCCCATAAACCAACCAAACTTATAATTCTTTTGTAAATCTTTGATATCTCCAGTTTGTATTTGAGTATTTTGGGCACTCATAGTTGACTACTTATCTTTACGTTCTTTGATTCTCATCGCGGCTCTGCCGGTCTTATCTCGTAAGTAGTAAAGCTTTGCTCTACGAACCCTACCTTTTTTAACAACAGAAATGCTCTCAATGTTAGGGGAGTAGAGTGGGAAAATTCTTTCTACGCCGATATTGTCAGCTCCAATCCTTCTTACTGTGAAGCTCTTTGAAGCTTTAGAACCTTTTTTAGAAATAACAATACCTTCATAAGGCTGTGTTCTTCTAAATTTACCATCTTCAATAATTTTGTAGATTACTCTAACAGTATCCCCTACTCTAAAGTCGGTGATTTCTGGAAGAGAATCTTCAGTTATAACTGAAGGTTCTTCTGTATTCTCTTGTGTTTCTTTTACTTGATCTGCCATTTGGAGTTTTTCCTTTAACGACCATCAGAGAGTATCAGAATTTGCCTATCTTTTCAAGATAAAACGGGAACTTTGCTTTTTACGCTAATCTTAAGTTCTGACTCTGTTGCAGAGATATTGACTATATCCCCTTCTGATAACTGTCCATTTATTAACTTATTTGAGATGATGTTCTCTATTTCCTTTTGTATCAGCCTTCGTAACGGCCTGGCTCCATACTCATCATCATAACCTTTTTCTACAAGATATTTTACTGCCTTTGCATTAATCTTTAGCTCGATTTGATGCTCCACAAGTAAGGCTTCTGTCTTTTCAAGTTCGAGCTCCGCAATTTCTCTTATTTCTTCTTTGGAGAGGTTACTAAAGATTACTGTCTCATCTAATCTATTTAAGAATTCAGGCTTAAATGTCTCCTTTAGAGCTTTTTCAATTATTCTTTCAACGTCTGAGTCTGAAACCTTTTTCTTCTCTGCTTTGTCTTTTCCAAAACCAATCTCAGATCTTCTTAGAAGTTCAGATCCTACATTTGAAGTAAGAATAATTATGGTGTTTTTAAAATCAACTGTTCTTCCCTTACTATCCGTTAGGATTCCGTCCTCCATTACTTGAAGAAGGGAATTGAAAACGTCAGGGTGTGCCTTTTCTATTTCGTCCAGAAGAATCACTGAGAAGGGCTTGCGTCTAACGATCTCTGTTAACTGTCCACCATCATCAAAACCAACATATCCCGGAGGTGAACCAATCATCTTACTAACAGAATGCTTTTCCATGTATTCACTCATATCCAAACGTACGATCATCTCTTCATTTCCATACAAAACCTCAGCTAGAGCCTTTGAGAGTTCTGTTTTTCCAACTCCTGTAGGACCAAGGAATAAAAAGGAACCAATTGGTCTTTTTGGATCTTTTAACCCTGTACGGGCACGTCTTATTGCTTCAGAAACCATAGAAACTGCTCTATCTTGTCCAACAATTCTTTCGTGCAGTAACTCCTCCAGTTTCATTAAGCGTTCTTTTTCTTCCATACTTAGATCCTCGGTTGGAATTCCTGTCATTCTTGCTAAAACCCTTGCGACATCTACCCTTGTTACATCAGGAATGTCCTCAAGCTTTGTCTTAGTCCAGATATCCATAAGATCCTCTTTTACCTTTTCCAAATCATCCAGCTTTTTATGCAAAGAATCATTTGCTGCATCAGTTGTATCCTTATCTCGAAGTCTTTCTCTTATTACAGCAATCTCATCTTCAACCTGTTTTAAGTTTTCAGGCTCTTTAACCTGAGTAAGTCGCACTTGAGCTGCAGCTTCATCGATAACATCAATTGCTTTATCCGGCAAAAATCTATCACTAACATATCTTTCTGAAAGCTTTACTGCGGACGCTATAGCTTCATCAGTTATCTTTACCTGATGATGGTCCTCGTAGTTTTCTCTTAAACCCTTAAGTATTAAAACTGTATCTTCAGAACTAGGTTCTTTTACTAAAATGGGCTGGAATCTTCTTTCCAAAGCCGCATCCTTTTCAATATATCTTCTGTGCTCATCTATTGTTGTAGCTCCCACCATTTGAAGTTCACCTCTAGCAAGTGCGGGTTTTAACATATTTGCAGCATCTATAGCACCTTCTGCAGCCCCGGCACCTACAACCGTATGAAGCTCATCAATGAAAAGTATGATCTGTCCTTGAGCTTCTACTACCTCAGCAATTATCTCCTTGAGACGGCTTTCAAACATACCTCGATGAGATGTACCAGCTAATAGGGATGCTAGGTCTAAAGCGAACACTCTCTTACCCCTTAAAGGCTCTGGAACCTGCCCATTTACGATTTTCTGGGCTAAACCCTCAACGATAGCTGTTTTTCCTACACCAGGCTCTCCGATTAACACAGGGTTGTTCTTTGTTCTTCTTGATAAAATGTGAATAACACGATCAATCTCATCTTTTCGACCTATAACAGGGTCCAACTTGCCATCCTTAGCAAGTACTGTGAGATCTCTACCAAATTTATCTAATTTTGAGGACTTTTGTGTTTGTTTTTGAACATCGTTGTAACAGACCTCACATAAGGCCATGTACACTTGCCTGCCATCAACAATTCTATTAGTGGATATAACTGCGGGTCTTTGACCGCATCGGTGACAAACTACCATTGAATTATTTTATCTCTCTTAGCACTTCACGTCAATAAGTGCTATTTAATGATCCCAATAATCTCCTACAAATGAGTCTGAGAGTACTGGGAGCTTCTTAATAAACAACGCGCCAGCTCTTCTCATTTCTTCAATTTGCATCTCCGCCCATTCATCAGCAATTTCTGCCTTTACCTCTGTAACTATCTCGTCATGAACAGTTAAAATAACCTTTGCATCAATGCCTTCTTTATCAATTCGTTCTTTAATAAAAACTAATGCAAACTTAATCATGTCAGCAGCAGTTCCTTGAATTGGGTGATTCTTTGCTTGGCGCTGAATAGATCCTAGCCTTCTTCTGTAATCGGGGTCGGTCTTAGGAGGCTTTATGTACCATCTCTTTCGTCCTCCAATTGTAGAACTCCAGCCCTTTTTAACTGCATTATTGGCCATACCATCAAGAAACTTTCTAACATCTGGAAATGCAGAGAAGTACTTCTTCATGTACTCTTCACCAAGTTCAGGTGTAATTTCCAGTCTATTGGCAAGTCCCATTGCACCCATTCCATACATAAGACCAAATCCGATTGTTTTACCAACCTGACGTAGTTCTGGGAATTTCTTTTTAAAATCTGCCGTATATTCCTTGTCAAACATGACGGAGGCCGTATACGAGTGCATATCCAAACCATCATTTATACCTTTAAGCATGTTTTGGTCCCCAGACAGCTCTGCTAAAATCCTCATTTCCTGTGATGAATAGTCTGTAGTTACCAATTTATATCCCTTGGGTGGGTTGAAACATGATCTGAAAGGAGCTTCAGCATTTCCAGCAGGAATCTGCTGAAGGTTAGGGTTATTACATGCAAATCTTCCCGTCGCCGTTCTTAACTGCTGAAAGTTAGGATGTAATCTCTTTGTTTTAGGATTTACCTTTTCTAAAAGAGAATCACCAAACGCAGAAATAAGTTTCTCATAGCCTCTATATTCCATAAGCTTCTTTGCAACAGGGTGATTAAGATTTGAAAGTATTGCTACTCCCGTTGAGGGAATACCCAAATTCAATCTATTATTAAAAAGGTCCATTAGCTGGACCTGGCTATTCATATTAATCGAATCAGCAACGCCACTATCACTAAACATGTCCGTCTGGTTAACTTTGTAGTAAGGAGCAATCAGATCTTGAAACTCTTGAGCGTGTATTTTTCTTTTTTCACCTAAGTCCTTAATAATTGTTCTCCATTTCTTTTGATCTATATAGATTCCATTTAATTCCATATCACCAACAACACTTGTCACAGCAAACTCAAGCTTTGCAGTCTTTACAAGACCCTCTTTTTGCAAAAGAGGCCATTGTTGTTCAAATATTGGGAAGAGCACAAGAGTATCCACAGCTCCATATTGAATCTGCTCTTCGGTTAAAGGGGCATGTCTATTTCCAAAGGTTTCTCTGACATCTTTTTTTAAAGTGAGATCCAATCTTCTTTGAGTTATGGCGTTTAGTGCAACTGAAACACCCATACCTGCATTCAAGATCCCCTCTGCAAGCATGGTGTCATAAATGTTTACAATCTTTACTCCAAAGTTTAGCTTGATCATCTTATAATCAAACTTTGCGTTCTGAAGGATTTTCACAACCTTTGAATCTTCCATTAACTTCTTAAATGGTTTGTATTTGGAGAAATCAATCTTTCTTGAATCAAAAACATAACTTATATCGGCTGTGCCTATCTGAACTGTAAGGATTGTGACGTCAAAGGGATTCAGAGACGTAGACTCAATGTCCACACCGACCATTTTTTCTTTTGAAAGTTTTTTGAAAATTGGCTCAGCTTCAGCTTCAGTAGTTATGAATTCATATTTAGGATTTTCAGGGTCAAACTTTAATTCCACTGCTTGTCCATACTACGTTAATTAGGATCTTATTTGTAACAATTATAATTGGAAAATACTATGAAAGATGCTTCACTATCAGCTTTTGGGTTACATGTGGTTCAGCTTTCCCTTTAGTAGCGCGCATTACTTGCCCTAGTAAAAACTGTACCGCTGTATCCTTACCTTTTTTATAGTCTTCAACAGCATCGGGGTTTCCACTGATAACATCCTTTATGATCGTTGAAAGCTCTTCCTCATTATCAAGTTTGTTTTCATCATCACCCATCTTCTCTACAAATTCCTCTGAGGATAAATCCTTATAATCTAGCTTATTGATCAATAAATTTGCGACCTTTTCAGGGTCAACATTTAAGGCAACAATTTCTTCAAACCTTTCCAAAAGACCCAAACCACTACCCATGGTAAGACTTTGCGCATTTTTCTCCGAGAGCTGATATTGCTTAACAAGACGAGACCGTATATCTGCGGGCAATTCGGGGAGCAGCTTTCCTAAATCCTCTATATACTCCTCACTAAAAACCATTGGGGGAATATCAGGTTCAGGAAAATACCTGTAATCATGCGCTTGCTCTTTACTTCTCTGTGCTACAGTTTCGTTTCTGCTTTCATCAAAACCTCTGTTCTCTTGTAGAGGAGTTCCTCCACCTTCAAGTATGGCTCTCTGTCTGCTGATCTCTGCTTTAACTGCACGCTCCATAAATCTAAAAGAGTTAATATTTTTTATTTCCACTTTATAATTAGGGAGTTCTCCCTCACGTGCCATTTCAGATGTTCTCAGAGAGATGTTAGCTTCAAGTCTCATCTGGCCCTTTTCCATATCGACATCACCAATATCAAGAATGCGCACTGTGTCCTGAATAATCTTTGAAAACTCTACCGCATCATCAATTGTTTTAAATATTGGCTCTGTAACAATTTCAACAAGAGGCATTGATGATTTATTAAAATCAATCATTGTTACACCATCCTTATGAATAGATTTGGCCGTATCTTCCTCTAAATGAATTCGCTCAATAGCAGCCTTTTCCCCTGAAGAGAGCTCAATAAAGCCTCCTAGACATAAAGGCTGTAGATACTGACTGATCTGGTATCCCTTGGGGAGATCGGGATAAGAGTAATGCTTTCTATCAAATCTTGAGTTTTCATTAAGGGAACATCCCAAAGCCAAACCAAGTAACTGAGCTTTTCTTACAGCACTTTCATTAGGCACTGGAAGAGCGCCTGGTAAGCCTAAACATGTTGGGCATGTGTGACTATTTGGTGCTTCTCCATAGATATTGGCATCACATCTACAAAACATCTTTCTCTTTGTTCTTACATGAAGATGTATTTCTAAACCTAAAACCAATTTGTATTCACCTAGTAATTCGTTTATGTCTGACATTAGACGTTTACTCCTAAAGCTCTCATTGCATCTCTTAATGTTTCTACTGCTGATGTAACCATATGCGCGGGGGGTTCATAACCTGATTCATGTACAAGTGCATTTCTCATCCTGTGTGCTTTCCAAACACGATCATAAAGACCAGGCTCAATACTATCCCGGGCCTCTTTCAGCCGTTCAGGAATGTTTTCACCTGAAAACTTATCTTTTAAAGTGTTATCAAAAGCTTTGTGAGCTGTTAGAAGAGCCTGTTTTAATTGGCTTGGTCCCTTTTGGGACAAAAGCACATCAATTTGTCTCCAATCAGACTGAATCATATCTGCGGTAGGAACTACATCTGGCTTACGGCCATGACCCCCTCTACTCTTTTCTTTTCTAAACTTTTTAAATCCGTCAAAGAATCCCATTATTTTGCCTCCATATCTGGAAAACTTTTGTGAAAGTTAGTATGTTCCTGAAATGTTGCTGAGGCATCAATTAGCTTCTGTTCATCAAGATAGTTTCCTATAAGCTGGAATGCCACGGGTAACCCATCTGACAAACCACAAGGTAAGGACACTGCACAAAGACCCGCTATGGAGCTTGGCTCCTGAAACAAATCAGCAATTTCTCCAAATGCAACGGAGTTTGCGCTTTCACCCAATTTCATAGCTGTTGTTGGCATTACGGGCCCAATAATAAGATCAACTTCTTCAAATACTTTTTTAAAATCTTCTACGATTAAGGTACGCACTTTCTGTGCTTTGGCATAGTAGGCATCATAGTAACCAGCGCTTAGAGCATAGGCACCAAGCATCATTCTCTTCTTTGCTTCAAACCCAAAAGCCTTTCTTGGGTGTCCATACCTAATACCATCAAGTCTTGCTAGGTTAGAAGAAACTTCAGATCTCTGAAGTATCGTATAAACACCAATAGAATATTTCGGAGATATTAGATCAACCTCTACAATTTCAGCTCCTAGTTTCTCTAACTCGATGATTGCCTCATCAATTCTTTCGTGCAGTTTAGAATCTATATCTAAATCAAAGTAAGATTTAGGCTTTCCTATCTTAATACCCTTTAACGAATTCTTATTTATCAAATCAAAGTAATCCCCGATCTCCTCTGGAGAGGTTGTAGCGTCGAAGGGGTCTTTTCCTGCGATTATCTTTAATATAAAGGCTGCATCCTCGATTGTCTTAGTCATAGGCCCAGGAGAATCAGTTGAAGATGCCATAGCAATAACCCCATATCTACTTACTCTTCCATAGGTAGGCTTAAACCCAGTGATACCACACCAAGCGGCAGGAACTCTTATGCTTCCTGCTGTTTCACTCCCAATTGCAAAGGTGCACATCTGCGCTGCAACAGCGGCAGCAGATCCCCCAGAAGAGCCTCCGGGTACTCTGGTTTCATCCCAAGGATTTTTAGTTTCGAAATAATCCGAGGTTTCTGTTGTCGAGCCATGTGCAAAAGCATCCATGTTGGTTTTACCAAGAATAATTGCGCCTGCATCTTTAAGTCTTTTTGTAACGGTAGCGTCAAATGGTGGAATATAACCATCTAGAATCTTTGAACTTGCTGTGGTAGGAATACCCATTGTGGAGTGGTTATCTTTTAAAGCAAAGGGAACACCCAAAAGAGGTTCTTTGTTAAACACAGACTCTCCAACCTTTTTGATTTTCTGATCAGCCTTTTCTGCTTCATTCAAAGCTTCTGCTTTTCTGGTAGATACAAAGGCTTTAAGCCTATCATCATGCTTCTCTATTTGTTCATAACAATCTTTAGTAAGTTCTGCAGATGTAAACTTTCCAGTTCTTAATCCTGCTATAGCTTCTATTAAAGTAAGTTCATTAAGCTTTGCCATATTACCTATCAAAAACAGCCTTTGTTACAAAATGATTATCTCTAGCTTCATTGGCATTTCTTAGAGCCTCCGCCTGACTAAGGGTTGTGGAAGGATCTTCATCTTTTTGAAAAACATTGGTAAGTCCTGTCACATGATATGTTTCAGGTGTATCTGAAGTGTCTAGTTCATTCAATTCATCCATATATTTAAGAGTATCTGTAAACAAACTCGCAAAAAGTTCTACATCCTCTTCAGACAACATTAGATTGGATAGCAATGCTATCTTTTCAACTTCTTCTTTTGTTATTTTATTTGTCGCCATTTCAGTTTTCAGTATATTACGTTCTTAGACTACTAACAATCAAAAAACCCGCATCAAGCGGGTAATTTACTGCAAATCTCCAACAGAATAACCCGCTTACGCAAGATTATTTTGTTGTTGGTTAACTCTATTTAGCATATTGATATTAGAATTTTACTTCTACGTTTTCACGTTCAGAAGAGGTAGCCTCAAAGAAAGGCTCTCTCTTAAATCCAAAAACCTGTGAAAGAAGGTTGTTAGGGAAAGTAACAATCTTAGTATTGAAGTCTTTAACGGTTGCGTTATAAAACTGTCTCGCATAAGCAATCTTATCTTCTGTACCACTAAGCTCTTTCTGAAGATCAGAAAAGTTAGCTTGTGCTTTAAGCTCTGGATAAGCTTCTGCAACTGCAAACAGAGACTTAAGAGCTCCTGTAAGCATATTGTCAGCATCAGCTGTCTCGGAAACACCATTTGCATTCATAACTGCAGAACGTGCTTTGGTTACCTTCTCAAAGACTTCTTTTTCATGAGAGGCATAACCTTTTACAGTTTCTACAATGTTTGGAATAAGATCTGCTCTTCTCTTTAATTGAACGTCAACAGTGCTCCAAGCCTCCTTGATAACAACCTTCATCTTGGCCAACATGTTGTAAAGGAAAAGTAAGTAAGCTGCAACCGCTATTAGTATTATTATTGGTAATGATAGTCCGAACATAAGTGGAAAAATTATACCACCTTCTTTAACATCTTTAGAAGATTATCCCGATCAAGTGTATTAATAACATGAGATGATTCACACCACCCTCTACGAGCAACATCAACACCAAATCTTAAAAGGTCCATATCGGAAGTGCTATGAGCATCAGTATTAACAATAATCTTAATTCCAGCTCTTATGGCATCGTGCACCAAATGATCTGCTAGATCTAATCTTGTTGGGTGTGAATTTATTTCCAGAATCTTATCGTGCTTCTTTGCAGCTGCAAAAACCTTGGTCCAATCAAGATCACACGCCTCTCTTTCATTTATCAATCGTCCTGAAGGATGCCCAATAATATCTACTAAAGGATTTTCAATGGCAGAAATCATCCGGGCTGTTATTTCATCTCTTGGTTGATCAAAAGACGTGTGTATTGCAGCAATAACAAAATCAAGCTTTTCTAAAATATCATCTGGCATTCCTAAACTTGAATCCTTCAATATATTTACTTCATACCCATAGAGAACCCTTATATCCTCAGTTTCGTTTATCTTTTCTATCTGTTTTCTCTTTTGCTCAAGGATTCCTAAAACCTCAAACCTTCCTCGGCTCTGAACGCTAGGTGCATGATCGGCAATACCCAAATATTCATAACCAAGTTTTTTTGCTTTCTCTACCATCTCGTAAAGAGTCGCTACACCATCAGAGTCAGTAGTGTGAACATGAAGATCTCCCTTAATATCTTTTAGCTCAATAAGATTAGGAAGCTTTCTCTTTTTTGCAATCTCCAACTCATGCATACCTTCTCTTAATTCGGGTGTGATCCACGGAAGTCCTAACTCTTCATAAAACTTCTCTTCAGTAGCAATAGGCTTTATCTTTCCTTTAACCTTAATCCCATGCTGAGAGAGAGACTTACCTTGTTCCAACGCCAATTTTCTCAAAGCAATATTGTGCTGTTTTGATCCTGTGAAGTGTTGAAGAAGAGCACCTAAAGCTTCTGGAGGTGTTACCAAAATATCAACCTGCGTATCGTTTGTTAGAAGCACAGTAGACATGTTTTCTCCTTGGGTTTCGATAGTTCTTATTTCTTCAAATTTTACAAAGTGCTTTATAACCTCTTCTGGTTTTGTAGATGAGACCGCAAAATCCAAATCTCCCACCGTAGATTTTCTACGTCTAAGAGAACCCAAGGGAATCGCATGTTCTACATGCTCAAGCTTTTTTAAATGTTTAACTACTCTTTCAGCAATTTCTTCTGCATGTGAAAGAAGCATTCTTGGTTTTTCATTCTTACTCTTTTTTAGCTCTTCTAGAGAGGCCAGTATTTCTTTTTCGGATTTCTCACCAAAGCGAGGAAGTTGTTGAATCTTCTTAGCCTTAGCTGCTTTCTTTACTATTTCTAAAGCGTTTTCCCTATCTGTTATTCCAAATTCCTTTGCCAATTTAAAAGCAGTCTTAGGTCCTACTCCTCTTAACACCAGTAGTTCAAACATACCTTCAGGTAAAGCTTTCTTTTTTAAATCCCATTCCCCCACCTTACCTGTAGTAAAGAGATCGTTGAGGTGCTGGGCTAAACCCCCTCCTACGCCAGCTATTTCATGCAATCTATCGTTCTCCCAAAGGTCATAAACACTTGATGTTAGAGAGTCTATTGAAGCAATTGCATTCTGATAGGCTCTAATGCTGAAACGGTTATTTCCCTTTATTTCCATAGCGGCTAGTGCTTCTTTTAATTGTTTTACAACATCTGCGTTGCTCAATCTATTCGACATGCAATTATTCTACATTATTGCTTAACGGTAATACGTTGACTACGGCATTTCCTTTGTTTAAAATGCAACCAGTCCTCATTCATGGGGGTGTAGCTCAGTCTGGTTAGAGCGCTTCCCTGTCACGGAAGAGGCCGCGGGTTCGAGTCCCGTCACTCCCGCCATACTTTGTGGGGCACTGGTTAACTATTAATATAGTGATCTGTGCGCCACAACGTGGGCAAGAAAGAAGAAAGAGACTTAGCCTGCCTCAATTTACTGCCACAGTCTATATATTTCAAAGTAACTTAAAGGGGGTGTAACTCTTAAACTTAATGAATCTCTCAAAAGAAAAAACTAAAGACTTTATTGCAGGGCTTATTGCCCTTATTTTTGTGGTTTCTGCAGGCTACCTAGCACTTAACAGGTTTAACGACGGTGAGACCTTAGATCTAGGGATCGGTGGACAAGAAAGCGCAGCTACCGTGGATGCTGATGGAGATAGTAGCGATACTATGACCGCAGATGGAAGCGTAGCAGGAACAACAGATTCAATGTCTTATTGGATAGCAAACGATTACAGCGAAGGCGAAATACAAACAGGATCTTACACAGTGGTCTCCGGAGACACATTGTGGGAAATAGCCGATGCCGCATATGGCGACGGTTCACGATGGGTAGATATCTTAAATGCGAATGCCGATAGTATCGGTTTTCTATCTGATGGATCACAGGCTTTGATCTACGCAGGTCAGACATTGCTCTTACCTTAATAACTCTAATCTACACCCGAAGTAGTAGTATATAATTTGCTTGGCAAAAAAGGGTGTAGATTGCGTTCTGCGGGTATAGCTTAGTGGTAAAGCATCTGCTTCCCAAGCAGAAGACACGGGTCCGATTCCCGTTACCCGCTCCAAACTAGGCCGGAGTGGCTCAGTGGTAAAGCAATCCCTTCGTAAGGGATAGACCGTGGGTTCGATTCCCACCTCCGGCTCCAAAACCAGCATACTTTCAACAAAACCCCGTTACTAAGCGATTCGACATAACCTATAATCATTGGTATAATGGTGTTGTAAGGAATTATTCAAATCTAATAATGTCTTTAACCTGGAGGTGAAAAGATGACAACCGCAACACCTACACCTGCACCTACAGCAGCACGATGGAAATTTGAGTTCAAAGGTTGTATGACCGGAGGCTTTATTTTCATAGTCCTGAACCTGGGAATTATTGTGATCGGTGCTTTAGCGCTGATTCCAGCTCTCAGACTGGTGTCTGAAGCCGCAGGAACAACAAACCCATTGGTTACCGGACAAATTATTGTCCCATGCCAACTTTTTTGCCTTATGCCAATAGCCTCAATTTTCATGGCAATAAATAAAAAGTGGAATATGCTAATCGGTTTATGGGCTACGTTTGTATTACAAGCTTGTGCTTGGACTATGATACTCTTAGCCTTCTAGAACAAAGAACAAACTATGAAGCGCGCCGAATCTTAATTGACTTGGCGCGCTTTCTCGTACTATAACCACGTGTTAAAATCCCTGTATGGCAGCAACTAAAAGAAGAACCTCCCACAGAAAAGTAAATCAAGAAGAAGAGCTTCTAAAACGCTTAAAAATGACCTTAGGTGCCTTGTTTGGAACTATATTAATAGTGGTTTTAGGTCTTAGTTTCTTTGGCCCAAAGATAGGATCCTTCTTTCTACTACTTTCAAAGAATAGAAATAATGAAGGTCCTGGAGATACAATACCCCCAACATCCCCTATATTCTCGCAAGTCCCTGAAGCAGTAAGTGAAAAGAAAATAACCTTAAACGGTATTACAGAACCTGGTGCAAAGGTGAGGTTATTTGTTAACGGACCTGAAAAAGGTGAAACCACTGCTGACAACGACGGGGGTTTTACGTTTGTGGATGTAGCTCTAGGAGAAGGAAACAACATTGTTTTTGCTAAATCTACAGATGAAAACAACAATGAAAGTGAAAAATCTCGCGTTTATACAATAATCTTTGATGACGAAGCTCCTGAAATAGAGATAACAAAACCAAAGGACGGTGAGGAAATTAGAAATCTAAACAAAAGGGTTTTGGTAACAGGAACACTATCAGAAGAAGCCGAGGTAAAGATCAATGGACGACATGCTGTAGTAAAACCTGATATGACCTTTGAACTATTACTAGGTGTAGGAGAAGGAGATGTTCATATTAAAGTAGAGGCTGAGGATAAAGCCGGTAACAAAGCAGAAGCTGCCATTAACATTAAGTACGATAAAGAGAGCTAGTCCCCCACATAGAAAGCCAAGCAAACATTATCTGAGGATAAAACAAAGAGTTCACAAACTGTGCATGGAGTAATAAGCCTAAAACCAGAGGTAGTAAAAAGACACTTCTATAAACCCCAAGAAAACTAAACATAAATGCTAAAAATCCAAGTATACCTGTGGTAGCAAGTACTAAAAGAAGGCTAGAGTCAGATCCTGCTGCAGAGTTTCCCCCCGTTGTACCTGGATCAACATAACCATAATCTTGTTGAGTAAAACGAAATGTATTAAAGCCTACTCCCAATAGATAATTATCTTTGGCGATATCAAATGTGTTTTTCCAAGAAACAAGTCTAAAGGCCGCGGAGTCAGAGGGGTCTGTAGTTCCGGACAATCGGGTTTGAACTCGCGGAACTGCATAGTATGTAGAAAAGCCAACAATAAGGGCTACCAGAAGCAACCAACGCGCTTTAAACACCCCTAACGCAAGGATTATAAGAGCAAGCATACCCCAAGAACTTCTGGAAAAAGTTAAAAACAACGCCACAAGAATGAAAGGGAGATAAACAAAGATCTCTGCCAACCTAAGCTTTCTAATCTTGTAAAAATGAAGACTAGAAACAAAACCCAAAACCAAAGCTAAATAACCTCCTGTGAAGTTTGGATCAAAAAATACTGAAGCAAGCCTGTTTTTATGAGGATCCCATCCTAAGGAAGCATCCAGTGTGGTGAAGTCAGGTAGCACTACCAATTGTACGAAACCTGCTATAGAGATGAGTAGTGCGGAAAATAGAAAAACCCTAACAAAGGAATCGAGTTTTAATTGTTTACTCTTTAATAAGTTGTAAGTGATTACTGAAGCAATTAGATAAATTACCCATCTAATTAAATAAAAGGTTGAAATAAACAACTCTTCTAGAGGTAATGTCGTTATTCTAGGTATAAGCGAGATAACGGCCAATACAGAAAACAACAAAAAACCGAGATGCACCTTTGTAAGTGAAATCTTTTTCTTTGAAGTAAGGTGAATGAAAAGACCTAGGAATACATACAAACCTAAGATTGCGTCAAAAGCATAAATAGGGGCTTCCCCACTTCTACTTAAAAGTGCGAACTGACCCAGGCTTAAACTAAAAACAGAAATATAAAATAGAAAATTTAAAGGCTTAAACCTTTGCATACTTTTCTCTCCAGGATTTTCGGGCAAAAAGTACCAATAAAACAAATATTAGAATCTCTGATAACCAAGTTAGATAGGCGGAAGCATAAAATGAGTACTTGGGTATCAACCAAATATTCAATCCAAGATTAAAAACTGCACTAGTAACATATACATACGGTAGATACCTTTGTTTTCCTAGAGTAACGATCAACCAGGAAACCGGCTGAGTAAGATAAAAGATAAAGATGCCCGCTAAAAGAATTCGGAGTACCGCGATAGACTCGCTGAACTCAGCCCCTCCTAATACATTTATCATCCAAGGCGCTAAAATATATCCCATTACACCCACTAAGATGCCCCCACCTAAAAGAATTGCTGTTGCTCGTGTAAATGTTGCCTTTAATTGTTCCTTGCCTGCATTCATGTGTCTGACTAGAATTGGGTAAACCGCGTTCATGAAGAAGGTTGGAATAACCAGTGCAACATCAAAGATCTTATAAGGAAGTCCGTACACCGCAACAGATTCCGTGTTATTTAAGTTAAATCTCTCTGGCAATTCCAGAACGGATAGTAATAAAGAATCAGATCTAAAGTTTATCTGACTGAAAATAAACATAAGCCCAATAGGAAGTGTTTGTACAAATAAATATTTCCATAGCTCCTTATCAAACTCTAAGGCAAACCTAACACCAAGTTTATTTGCATAGAAAAGACAAACAATGAAAGCTACAAGACCTCCCAAAACATAGGCAAAGTTAACCCAAACAACACCCCACCCCAGATTTGTAGCTAATAAGGCAAAACCTAAAATAACAAGACTTCCAATTATTAGACCGATGGATGAGTAGTCATATCGAAGCTTAACCTGAAAAATTATGTTTGTTGTGGCAAAGAGAGCTTGAGTAAGAATTAAAAGCAAACTCAACCTAACACCGAACTTTAGTGATTCTGAGTAAGGGAAGAAAGCTAAAGCTATATATGAAATTACCGATATAAAGATAAAGATAGCTATACGAATGAGTAAAATGTTGGCAAAATATTTGTTAGCCTTTTCCCAATTAGTGGAAAGCTCTCTAGTAGCGATAGCATTGAAACCAAAATCAGCAATAATATAGAAAATTCCAGGGAAACTTTGCATTATGTTGAACTCTCCATAACCTTCCCTACCAAACATCCTAGTCACCAATACAGTAATACCGATTGTAATAACCATGGTTACTAGTTTCCCAACAGCCTGATAGATGGTATTTGAAGCAACCTTGTGCGCTGTTTTTGATTTTAGTGCAGCCAACATGGGGATATTATACCTATTCTTCGCATCCTAACGAGGAAATCTCGGCTATAGATAACTTAGGTGGATTTGCATCTACCTTCTTCATATGTTTAATCGTTTGGAACTGAGCATAAGGTACCCATCTACTATCTACCCAGGAAAAATGATCAAATGGAGGCTCATACCAAACCGTAAATGGCATTACAGCTCTGACCCTATCATCGGGCAACCAAACCTCTTCATAAGCAATCTTTAGATTCTCAGCTACCTTATCAAGTGATATATATTGATTATCATAGCTACTACCTGCACTGTGAGCCCAACCAGTTTCAGTAATAAAGACCGGAAGGTCTGCTACTCCAAAGGAGCTTTTCAAATATGCTAGCTCGTCTTCATAAGCTCTGATACTCCATCTCCCAGAAGAATAAGGGCTACCTGAAAAATTAGGTTGCGGGTAAGAATGTGAAGCCCACCCATCTAAGCGTTCAAATATACCAGGGCTTTCCTGGTTCATTCGCCACATGAAATCAAACGAATCAAGAGATGTGTTTGTTGTGGACGCGCTAACATTCAAACCACCATTCATAATAAAAAAGTCTTCATTTTCTTCTTTGAATTTATCAATGGTATAAGACAAGACATTAGCGTATTTTTCTGGATCTACGGTACCGTCCCAAAACTTTGCATCATTTGGTTCGTTATAAACACTTATATAACGTGGTTTTATTGGCCAGATAAAGGAATTTAGAAACTCTGCAGCTTTGATAGTTTGTTCCTTATGCTTTGTTGGATCAACGTTCCACAGCTGAACAATAGGTATTAAGTGTTTCTTATTAAGTAAATAGAAAACCCTTTCCCATTTTTCTCTATCTCTTTCCTGAACATTGTATGGAAGAAGTACATATCCCCAATCACCATCATTTGAATTAACAAGCTCATCTGCTAACTCAATAAACTGTTCGTTGTCAGGATAAATATATAGGCCAAATTTATTATTCTTTGCTTCCTGTAGAGAGATGTCTTCATAGTAGTAATACTCAATAGCATCCACGTGTGCACAAGACTCAGGGATACCTGGAACTAAGCGACTAAAATGAGAGAGCTCTGAAGAACTGATATAAACCGAACTTCCTCTGAAGTTATAGTAGTAATAACCCCCAACCCCTATTAGTATGAATAATATAATCAAAAAAACTTTCTTCACTAAATAATTCTAGCATTTGTTAAAATAAACAAGTGAATATTAAAGCTATTATCACGGGCTCAATTTACATTGTTGCATTGGCCCTTTTTGGATCAAATATATACCTAGGTAACATAAAGATTAGTAACGACATAACTCAGCCTTTGGGTACCTCTTACAGCGTCTTAGCTGCAGTAGATGAGAGAAAACCTGCAGAGTACTATGTTTACGGTTTTATCCCTTATTGGACGCTTCATCAAGCTGAACACATGCAAGTAGAAAAGTTAACAGATATTGCTTACTTTGCTCTTCAAATCAACGCTGACGGCACGATCAGACAATACAACGATGAAGGATTTTATGAGCCTGGTTACAACAATTGGAGAGATAATGAAGAGCTAGATAAGCTAATTGCCAAAAGCAAAGCTTCAGGAACACGCTTTGCCCTAACAATAATTTCACACGAAGATGATGTAACCTATGAATTCTTGGACTGTAGAGACTGTTGGGATGTCTTACTAAAAGACATTATCGAAGAATTAAACTTCAGGGGTATAAGCAATATTAATATGGACTTTGAATTAGTAGAACAGGATTCCGCAGAAGGTTACAACCTGAAGTACAGTCAATTAGTTAACTTCCTAAATAATAGACTAGATGGGTATTATGGAGACTCCTTTGTAGTTACATCAACCTTACCTGACTCAGCATATAGACCACGGATCACTGATATTACCTCCCTCTCTAAAGCTTCCGATGCACTTTTTGTTATGGCGTATGACTTCCATAGACCAACCTCTGATAAAGCGGGGCCTGTCGCACCAATAAATGGAGCTGGTATTCATGCAGAATATGATATTGCAACAATGTTAGAAGATTACTTAACACTTGCACCTCAAAATAAATTGATCTTGGGTGTTCCTTATTATGGGTACAATTGGCTTGTGGATGGAGGAGAACCTAAAGCAGAGAGAATCCCCGGAGACGATGTATTGGGCTATTCGATATCCCAAACCTATGAAGACATCGCAGACACCAGGCTAGAGTTTAACCCTGAGGTATTGTGGGACATAGAAGGCCAAGTCCCCTACTTTACCTATTTCAATCCAGAAAAAGGAACTACACGACAAGTTTATTACGAAAATAAGGATTCCCTTAGAGCCAAATATGCCTTAGCCAAAACAAACGATCTTGCTGGGGTTGGAATCTGGGCACTTGGTTATGATGGAGGCTATCAAGAACTTTGGGAGTTGTTAGCAGAAGAATTTATTTACTAATGGTGGGCTCACCTGGATTCGAACCAGGGACCTCTGCGATGTGAACACAGCGCTCTAACCGACTGAGCTATAAGCCCTAAAACTTGCACTAAAAAGATAACATACTTACAATTTTCCTGTGAAGAAATTAAAAGAATCATTATTAAAATCTCTACTAGACATCGTTGAAGTGGTGTTTATCAGCTCAAGCATTACTATTCTTACGTTTCTGTTTCTAGCGCAACCTTTAGAGGTTACTGGAGAATCAATGCTACCTACATTTCAAGATAAGGAACAAATAATAGTTGAAAAGGTTTCAATTAAGTACAAACCTTTAGAGCGTGGGGAAATTACTGTTGTAAGACATCCTGATAACCAACAAGTATTTCTAATAAAAAGAGTGATTGGTCTACCTGGGGAGACAATTCATTTTAATGAAGGTGATGTCTTTATTAATGGAGAAATTCTTCTAGAACCATATTTAAATGAAAACACACTTACTTGGGGCAAAACTTATATAGCAGATGGCGAATCAATAACACTTAATGAAGATGAGTATGTGATGCTTGGAGATAATAGAGATAATAGTTTGGATTCAAGAAGTTATGGGCCTGTATCTAAGGAGAATTTAGTAGGAAGAAGTTTTGTGGTTTATTACCCAATAAAAAATATTAGGCTTGCTCAATAACGTCGACTCTTTTCTTATTTCTTCTGACGTTTACGAAGTTAACAATACCAATTGCCTTAGCAAAAAGTGTGAAGTCTCTACCCATACCAACGTTTTCTCCGGGAATTATAGTTCGACCTCTTTGTCTCATTATAATATCTCCTACCTTTACCATTGATCCTGCTGCAACCTTGAGACCTAGTCTCTTTCCTGCAACGTTACCGCCTTGTTGTGCTTTTGACCCACCGGCCTTTTTATGTGCCATACTTTATTTCTTTTCAGCCTTCTTTGTAACCTTTTTAGGAGCTTCTTTCTTCTTTGGTGCAGGCTTCTTTTCTTCAGTCTTTTCAGCTTTAGCAGCACCCTTTGTAATCTTTTCAATCTTAACAACACTCATTGGTTGCTTATGACCTTTAACTCTTCGGTATCGGGATTTTGATTTGAAACGAGCCACTCTTATCTTAGGTGCTGTTTCTTCACCTAAAATCTTTGCTTTCACAATAACTCCCTTTACAATAGGTTCACCTATTTCAACGGTTTTACCGTCTGCAAAAAGCAAAACATCGATGTTTAACTTCTCTTGGCGCTCAACTTTGAATTCAAGGCCTTCTGTGATTTTAAATTGTTTTCCAGCCATCTGGATAATTGCGTATTTATTCATATAAATTGCCTTTCGAGGCTCTACGACAGGGAAATCTTACTATAAATGAAGTTTATAAGCAAGGCAATACTAAAAGAAGTCTACTTCTTTAAGTTCTGCTATCGTTTTTTCATCATCATCTCCTGCGACGCGATTCTTTCTAACTAAGCTGCAAATCTCACATGTGTGCACTAAAACCTCTTCACCATCAGGTTTATGCATCTTAGCTGTGGCCAGCATTACGCCGCCACAGGTCGCCTTTCTGTCCCCTATTTCATTATCAACATGAAGAGATGCTAGACAAAAAGGGCAATGGTTCCTGTTCTTAGTACCATAAGATTCAAAGGAAACATCCTTCCCACAGTGCGAACATTTAAATGAAAGTTTATTCTGAGGAGACATCATCTGAACCTGCGACAATCAACACGTCATAATCCAAGGTGGCATCTAAATCTTCAGAGAATTCCAAGGACCCAAATACTGTCTTCAAGTCTTCCTCTAAAAGATCTTTATAAATAGTATTTGCAGAACTAAAACTTACTGATGTTGCAACTCTGTCGGATTCATTCGCATCCCCAATACTAACTATGTCGTATCCTAAGGCAGCTAGAGATGTCTGAGTTCTTCCTGCAAGACCTCCGATGGATGTACCATTCTCCACACGAACTCTTAAATAAGCTTTGTTTAATTCCGTAGCTCCTTCTTCTGTAGTTTCTTCCTCTACAACAGGAGTTGTTTCTTCAGTGCTTTCGGATGACTCCTCGACCTCACTTAGAACCACTGGTGAAGCTTCAATGTTTTGTGCAAGTTGAGAATCATCTATACCGTTATTAAGATTTTTTACACCAAAGAACACTCCTACTAAAAGAAGTGCGCCCAAAACTCCCCCAACATAAACCATAGGTGCAGGCTTCTTTACAACGTCTGGCACTGGTAAAAGGGTTAGCAAATTAAGCTGAGTATTAAAAACTGCAGGATCAGTCATATTTTCCGCTACAAAGGCATGGAGGTCTTTTATATCAAGAGCACTAATCTTGTATTTATCCCCTAAATTTAGATCAGGCATATTCAATGTGAAAACATTTGTGATCGGGGTATTTCTTTGATAAACAGAAAGCTTTTGGATTAGTTCCTCTATTTCCTGCGAACTCTTGGTGTTATCAAGAAGCCCCATATGATAGATGCCACCCAGTTCAGAAAGAACTAGATACTTGGCACTACCATTGTTAAGAACAAAGATTACAGGCTCACCTGATTTAGGAGTTGTCTTAGGTAGTAAAAGAGACCAGGGAACAACCGAGGCTAGTTCAAAACCAAGTTCGGTGGAAACTTTTAGATATTTTTCTAAAGTTTCCTGCTTAATGCCTACTAATTGATAAACAAAGGGGGCAATCTTCTGGTATGTGAAGAAAAGATTTTCTAGTGCAACACCTTGCGCACCAAGTTTAGACTTTGCAAGATCCATAAGCTGCTCATCATCACTATTTCCCTTGGTAACTGTTAGGAAATTTAAATAAATGTCGTCAGGTTCTACTAAGAAATTTAGAGGTAGCTTATTTGCCTTAGGGCCGAAGGTCTCAAGCATGAGAGAGCCAAGGGCTTCAGCAAATATCTCAGGGCTACTTAAGCCTGATTCTACAACCTTTTCAGCAACCTGCTCGGTGCCGGATAAACTGACTTTTAAAGTGTTGTTTTTGACTGAAATTATGTAGCCATTCATATGTTTTACTATACCATCAAACCTTCTCGTGGATCCAGACGGATTGCACCAGACCAAGCAAAAACGCAGAGGTTAGAAGAGAACTACCTCCGTAAGAAACTAAGGGTAAGGGAATTCCCGTTACGGGCATGATTCCGAGGTTCATACCCACATTTACGATAAATTGAAGAAAAAACACAGTAAACACGCCAATACTAATCAAACTACCAAAGGAATCCTTTGTTTTAACGGAAATCGTAAGAATTATGAAGAAAAGAATCGTAAAAAGACTCAATAAAAGCATTACCCCTACAAACCCCCACTCTTCAGCAAATGCTGCAAATACAAAGTCTGTCCAAAAAACGGGAAGAAACTGCAGATGTGATTGAGTACCTCGACCAAATCCCCTACCAAATAACCCTCCAGAACCAATGGCAATTGAAGATTGGATGACATTGTATCCTGATCCCAATATATCTAAGGAGGGATTTAAAAACACTAGTATTCGCTCTCTTTGATAATCCTTTAGCAAACTCCAAAGGGGTGTTGAAAACACACCTACAAGTAGCAAGCTTACGACAAAGTAAATCTTCTTTAACCCACCAAACCATAAAATCGCCAAAACAATTGAGATTATAACAATAGAAGTTCCTAAATCAGGCTGGATAAACACTAGGCCAAAAAGAGGCACTATATACAACATTATATTTAATAGATATTTTGGATTTTCAATAGAATCAGACTTCTTAGATAATAAAAAGGCTACCACCATGATTACTACAATCTTTGTAAACTCGGAAGGCTGAAGGTTAAAACTTCCAATCTGTAACCACCTAGTTGACCCAAAAAGCTCTTGTCCCAATACGAAGGTCAAAACAAGAAGCCCGAGGGTAACAAAGTACATGGGTTTCCAAAAATGTCCCCATACTCTGTAATCAACAAGGGCAACTCCCAAATAAACAACAATGGAAATTGCAAAGAATACTAATTGATTTCTTGCTAAGTCAGGCTGAGTGGAAAAAAGAGTAACAAAACCTAAGGCAAAGATTAAAATTGGGATTACAAGTAAAAACCAGTTAATTCGTTTTGGAAACTGCATACTCACTTCCGGGAGTTAATTCAGTAGCACCCACAGTTTTTTTCATTTCATCGCCAAATTTAGAAACGGCAGCTACTGTCTTTTCGTTTTCTTCATAGATTACTGATACTCTGTCTGAGACCTGTAGACCTGCTTGTTTTCTAAGAGACTGTATCTTTCTTGTCATATCTCGTGCTAGGCCTTCGATCTCAAGTTCTTCTGTTATCTCTGTATTAAGCTTTACCTCTAACTCGTCAGGAAGTAATTTTACATTTACTACTTCTTTCACATTCACTTCATCCTTAACCACATCTTCAAATGTCACAGGAATTATCGTTTCAAAGGAACTTAAAGGCTGTCTTACAGAAATCTTATTCTCTGCTCTTAATGAAAGGATCTTGGATACAACAGTTCTATCATTTTTCATATCTGTCAAAAGTTTTACCTCTTCCTCGGTTAACATCTCTGCTTCAGGGTAGAAATCCAAGTGCACTGAAGCAATCTTTGAGAGTTCTCTCATACCTAAGGCTTCATAGAGATGCTCGGATATGAAAGGGGTCATAGGTGCAATAAGCTTAGTGAAGTTTGTTAGCACATAATAAAGTGTCTGAAGCGCTTCTTTATCCCCAGTTCTTAATCTATCTCTAGATCTTCTTATGTACCAGGTAGAAAGATCAGATACAAAGGGTGCAAGTTCTCTGGATGCTTCCATAAACTTATAGGACTCCATTTCCTCCGTTACAGAGTTTATTACTTCCTTTAATCTCACTAAAATCCATTTATCTAAGTCATTTTCACCGCTTGGCTTATCAAAGGTAGCTTCAAAATCGTTAAGTTCGGCATAAGTTATAAAATACTTTGCAGAGTTCCAAAGTGGGAGGAAAAGCTCTTTTTTAGTATCTAACAAAGCTTCCTCAGAAAATCTAGTGGGCTGCGCTTGAACTATTGGAGAAGTGAGAAGAAACATTCTTAATATATCCCCTCCAAAATTATCTAATACCTCATCCATAGGTGGAAAGTTTCTCTTACTCTTACTTAACTTATCACCATTTTTGGCAAGCAACATTCCTGTAGTAACAACATTCTTGTAAGGAACCTTATCAAAAAGTGCCACACCTAAAACGTGCATAGTGTAAAACCAAAGTCTTACCTGATCTAAGCCCTCGGAAATATATTCTGCAGGTACCATTTCTTCAAATTTGTCTTTATTTTCAAAAGGATAGTGAAGTTTTGCAAAAGGTACTGCGCCTGAGTCATACCAGACGTCTATAACATCTTCAATTCTTTTGAAAGTCCCCCCATCAGCCTCCCAGGTTATTTCGTCAACGAAAGGTCTATGAGGATCTTCAATTTGCACACCTGAAAGTTTTTCTAACTCCTCAAAGGAGCCAATTATCACCTTTTCACCGGTCTTATCATTTATCCAAATCGGAAGAGGTGTCCCCCAATATCTTTTTCTGCTTAATGCCCAATCTCTAGCGCCACCCAACCATTGAGCTGACATTCCATCCTTTAAATGCTCAGGGAGCCAGTTAACACCCTGGTTTTCCTCAAGCATACGATCTTTTATTTTAGTAACTGCTACATACCAGCTCTTTAGTGGCTTATAAATAAGAGGAGTGCCTGTTCTCCAACACAATCCAACCCTATGCATTGCTCGCTCAGACTTAAACATGGTTCCATTAGCCTGTAAATCAGCAATAATCTTTTTGTTAGCTGCTTTATAGAATAAACCCTCATATTCAGGTACTAAATCTGTGAAATGAGCGGTATCATCCAAATAATCAAAGAGTGTGGCTCCCATACCCATGAGAATTTCAAAGTCCTCAGCACCATAAGGGGCTAAGTGGACAATCCCTGTACCATCTTCGTCAGAAGTATGGCGAGAATGAATTATTTTAAATAAACCTTCATCTGCCTTTTCCTTGAAGTGTGGGAACAAGGGCTTGTAGGTTTGGTCTATCAAATCTTCTGCATTAACAGATCCTGTAACTTTGTGTTCAAGACCCTCAAACACATCCTCAACTCGTTCCTTGGCCACAATGTAGTTATCTCCCTCATGAGAAACTTCCACATACTCAAGCTTTGTATTTACGGCCAATAAAAGATTTGCTGGCAATGTCCAAGGTGTAGTTGTCCAAGCCAAAACAAATGTTCCTGGCTTATCGTTTAACTCAAATTTTAGTGTGACGGAGGGATCTTCAACTTCTTTATAACCTCCTTCATTTACTTCGTGAGTAGAAAGCGGGGTACCTGCTCTTGTTGAATAAGCCACCACCTTATGTCCTTCATAAAGCAGCCCCTTATTATAAAGTTCCTTTAGGGACCACCACATACTCTCAATAAAGGGAGCATCCATGGTGTAATACATATCAGTCTCATCAAACCAGCGCCCTAGTCTTGTTTCGTAATTAAAGATCGAGTCTCGGTATTTGAAAACGGAGTCTCTACAAAGCTTATTAAACTTAGCGACACCATACTCTTCAATTTCTGACTTATCCTCAAAACCAAGGGCTTTTTCGACCTCAACTTCTACGGGGATTCCTTGGCAATCCCACCCCATATTCCTTGATACAAAGTAATTTTTCATACTCCAGTACCTTGGAACAATATCCTTCATAGTCCAGGTAATTGCATGTCCATAGTGAGGCATATTATTCGCAGTAATGGGGCCGTCGTAATAGACCTTTTTCTCGCTGTCTTTACGGGCATCCTTTAGCTTCTCAACAATGTTGAGATTCTCCCAGTATTTTATTGTTTCCTTTTCGTTAGCTGCAAAGTCAGCTACCGATGATAACTGTTTAAACATATTTATTCTGAAATAATATTACCTTGATTATAATGAGCGTCAACTGTGCGCGCACGGGAAATTAACAAACTGACCACAAAACTGGCTAGTGCTAATAATAATATGAACAAAAATAGTATTTTCTTACTCATCTGAATCAATCCAAATAATGTCTTCCACATTCTCATTGAAATTCAAGAATCGTGCAAGAACAAAGAGAAGATCTGAAAGCCTATTAATATACATAAGTGTGCACTTTTTACCCTCATCGTTCTTCTCAAAATGACCCACTAAAGCACGTTCACACCTTCTACATACTGTCCTGGCCATATGAACTCTTGCTGCGGCGGGAGTTCCTCCAGGCAATATAAAGTTTTCAAGCTTAGGAAGATCCTTCTCCAACTCATCAATATAATCTTCTACGAGCCCCACCCTTGGTGCTAACCACTTGAAATCCTCATCTTTAGATTTATCATTTGCTATTAGGGAGCCTAACTTAAATAGATCACCTTGCACGGTAACCAAAAAATCAGAAGCATCTTTAGAAAAGGATATATCGGAAAGCATCAGACCCAGGGATACATTAAACTCATCCATGGTCCCCAAGACCTCAAAAATTGAAGAGTCCTTGGAGTGTCTTGTATTTCCTATTAAATAGGTTTTACCTGTGTCACCAGCACGTGTATATACTGACATGGCCGCATTCTAGCATACGCTATAACCGCAGTTATAACATTTTGCACAACCTTCTTCCTTTATAAGAGAAGAATTTCCGCAATCAGGGCACATATCTGCCTGAGAAAAGGCTTTCTGTTCTACATTTACTTCCTCGGCTTCAAGTTTTTCTGGTGCTACCTCAGTAGGAAGACTAAGTTCAGAATCCTCAGCTAACACTCTTGCTACAGCGTCCGCAAGAGAAGCAATCCTATTCTGACCAAATCCTACAGATCTAGAACCTCCAATACCCCCTAGCTGCTTTATCATAGCCTTAACGGTGGCTTGTGAGTTCACTGAAGCTTGCAACCATCCTGAAAGAGCCCTTCCAAGTGCTTCGGCTAGACCTGCAACATCCGTTCCCGCCTTACCAACACCTAAAAAGACCTCAAATGGATTGTCATCAGAATCCCTATTTATTGTTACGTAGGCATTTCCTTGTGGTGTAGCTACTTTATAGGTTGATCCATGTAACAGTGTAGGTCTCTCTAATGGGGTACTTACAGTTATGGAGCCGTTCTCTTTCTGAGCTTTAGTAGCTTTAGTCTCTAAAACCACCTCTTCACGACTACCGGTTACATATACTGTTAATCCCTTACAACCTAACTGCCAACCAAGCTTATAAACTTCTGCAACATCCTCAGCTGTGGCATCTGCAGGAAAGTTACATGTCTTGGAAATAGAGTTATCGATAAAGGCCTGAATGGATGCCTGCATATTTATATGCTCTTCAGCAGCAATATCAGAAGAGACCACAAAGGTATCTCTTAACTGTTCAGGTAAAGAGGCTATACGTTGGCAGCTTCCGGTTTCAATAATTTCATCGACAACTGCCTTTCGCTCCTCCCCTTCTATACCAGCAGCATCAAGTGCTTTTGCAAACATAGGGCTTGTATAGGTAAGTGTTAAACCTTTTTCATCCATAGCGGCTTGATAAACATTTCTGTAATAAGCTAGTGCAAATACAGGCTCACATCCGTATCCTTCGACACCTGCAACAGTTGAGATTGTTCCTGTTGGTGCCACTGTAGTTTGAGCTGCGTTTCTTATACCGTGCTCTTTAATTCCAGTAACAATTTCTTCCCAATCAATTGAAGGGCGCCCAAAACTTCTCTTGTATTGCTTAAGAGGTTTTGGTGGTTCCCATGTAAGCTTATCGGGGTCATAAATACTTCCTTTGATCTTTCTAAAAGGTCCACGCTCCTTAGAGAGTTCAATAGAAGTTTTCATAGAATGGAATCTCATAAACTCAGTTAACTGAGCTGCAAATTCCTGTCCTTCATCACTTCCGTATCTAACACCAGTGGAATACATAACATCTGCTAATCCCATAAAGCCCAATCCTATTCTTCTTGCATCCATAGCAGCTTCTTTTAGCTGAGGGACTTCAGGAACGTATGCATTTTCAGATACCACGTTATCTAAAAACCTAGTGGACATTACAATTGTGTCTTTATAAGAATCCCAATCGAAGTTTCCATTAGAATCTAGATGTTGTGAAAGATTAATAGAGCCTAAACAACAATTCTCATATGGCCCTAACCACTGTTCCCCGCAAGGGTTTGTTGCTTTTAGTTCGTATAAATGAGGTACAGGGTTGCTTCTATTAGCTTCATCAATAAAAAGGACACCTGGTTCCCCATTTTTGAAGGAGTTCGAAACAATCAGATCAAATATCTCTCTAGCGTTAGGAGTCTCAAGAACTTCCTCAGTGCTAGGATCAATCAATTCATAAGTAGTGTCATTTTCAACAGCACTCATAAACACATCTGTAATAGCTACAGATATATTAAAGTTTGAAACTGATCCTTCAGATGTTTTGCAGGTAATAAATTTTCTTACATCTGGATGATCCACACGGAGAACAGCCATGTTAGCGCCTCTTCGTACACCACCTTGTGCAATTTCACCAAATGCAGCGTCATAAACATTCAAAAATCCAACTGGCCCAGTCGCTTTCCCACCACTTCTTGATACAAAAGCACCGCTTGACCTAAGATCTGAGAAAGAAAATCCGTTTCCTCCTCCGGTTTGTTGAATTAAAGCACCATTTTTAAGTGTAGAGAAAATACCATCCTGATGTCGTCCCATATCATCAGCTATTGGTAACACAAAACAGCCTGAGAGCTGTCCTAAAGGCGTTCCTGCACCTGTAAAGGTTGGGGAATTCGGAAAGAATTTCTTCTCTGTAAGCATGTTGTAAAACTCAACAGTGGTTGTTCCAACATCTTTATACCCTTCATCTGCCTTAGCTACTGCAGAAGCAATCCTATCAAATAAACCTTCAACGGTTTCAGATGGCGTACCATCCTTATTTTTACGTATATACCTTTTCTCGAGAATTGTGCGCGAGTTATCGCTTAAATCTATGTGATCATTCTTCTTAAGAGGAGCTATCTTAAGCTGATCCTTATTTTTAGGCAGAGAAATCTCTGCTACTGGTGATTCTAACCATTTCATGGGACAGAAGATTTTGAGAGGCAACAAGCTTCCACTGCTAGAAACAAAGTTATTGGCTTCCAAAATCTGATTCTATAATTTTTTACTGTTCTTTTTGAATAAAAAAGAAAAAGGCGTTGAAGATTTTCAACTCCTTAATTCATATAAACATATAACTAAATGTCTGGTCAATGGTTTGATGGTTTTTTTGTGAAAATTTAGCTGAAATTTGAAAAAAAGTTAGTTACCTCGAAGAAATGCAGGAATATCGTATTTTCTGTCCCCTTCTGGGTCGAAGGTTTCAGGTTCTTCTGTGGTGGTAGGAGCGTCTTGGTCATATGCTTCAACAGGAACTTCTTCTGGTTGAGGTTGTTCTAAAGGAATTGTTCGTATCTCTGGTTCATCCTCTAAGCCTAATTGGGTTCTAATATCAAGTTCAGAGTCAAAACCTGTGGCAATAGCGGTAATCTTGATCTGATCTGTCATCTGAGGATCAATGCTAGCACCAAAGATAATGTTTGCATCAGGGCTTGCAGCTTCTCTAATAACCTTAGCGGCAGCATCCACTTCCTTCATACTCATATCAACCCCACCTATGATGTTGAAAAGAATTCCGGTAGCCCCATCAATATCTACTTCTAATAATGGGGATGTGATAGCATCTCTAGCTGCTTCAACAGCTCTGTTATCACCAGTTCCAATACCGATTCCCATAAGGGCGGAACCAGCATTCTTCATAATGGTGCGAACATCTGCAAAGTCAACGTTGATAAGGCCAGGCATAACAATAAGATCGGAGATCCCTTGTACACCCTGGTGTAAAACGCTATCTGACACCCTAAAGGCATCCAAGATAGACATTTTTTCATCAGCAATTTCTAATAGTTTTTCATTTGGAATTGTAATAAGTGCATCTACTTCCCTTTTCAGAGCGTTTGCACCCTTTTCAGCATTTTCCATTCTCTGATGTCCTTCAAAATGAAATGGTTTAGTAACAACGCCAATTGTAAGTGCTCCAAGTTCTCTAGCAATCTTTGCAATGGCAGGGGCTGCTCCAGTTCCGGTTCCGCCTCCCATACCTGCAGTAACAAATACCATGTCACTACCTTCAAGATTTGCCTGAATAATTTGGGCTGATTCTTCTGCTGCGATTTTACCTACATCGGGCTCAGCTCCAGCACCAAGTCCCTTTGTGAGCTCTTGGCCTATTGGAATCTTTATTGCAGCTTTGTTAATGGATAATGCTTGTGCATCAGTGTTTACGGAGATAAATTCGACTCCTTGAATCTGCTGGGAGTCAATCATTGTATTGATAACGTTACATCCAGCACCACCTATGCCTACTACTCTGATTTTTGCAAATTTTTCTATTTCTGGTTTTACAAACATAGCTAAAAAAATAACGCTATACGTTGGGCAGTATAACGCTAAGACTCTGTCCTATCTAGTTGTTATGGCAGGAAAGACTTAGCTTTCTCTAGTATCTTGGACAGTATGTTTCCAATCTTACCTCGTCCACTATCAAATGACAACAAGGAACCGCTCTTTATAAGCTGTGCTCCATAAATGACTTCACCGACAGTAGCGGCGAAAGCAGGGCCTTCAATTTCATCTATAAGTCCTGTTACTCCCTTAGGATATCCTATCCTAACGGGTGTCTTTAAAACCCTCTTAGCAACTCTTTCAATACCTGAGGTTAAAGAAGAACCCCCTGTAAGAATAACGCCTGCGGGGAGCTTCCCAGTAAGATCTGCTTTCTTTATCTCAAGGGCGATTAAACTGAAAATTTCATTGAGCCTAGCATCCATTATTCCGTAAAGAAGCTTTCGTGGCACACTATCCATGTCTAATCCAAATCCGGAAACGTCAAAGTCATCATTCATATTATCGTGTTCAATTGTATTAAAACCTTCTCTCTCTTCACTTAGTTTGATCTTAATGCTTTCAGAAGCTTCCATATGAGCTCTTAAGCCAATAGCTAGATCACTTGTAATATGCTTTCCCCCGATTGGAAGAACATCTGAATAAACTGGGCTACCTTCGCTAAATGCAATAACGGAGGTTGTTCCCCCACCAATATCTACAAGCAAACAGCCCAATTCTTTTTCTGTATCGGTTAAAACAGCTTCTGAACCTGCAACACCAACATAAACCATATCTTCTACCTCAACGCCAACCTGCTCAACGCACTTTGCTAAATTTCTCATTGCGGTGGAAGAACCATGAATGATGTTTGTCTCAACTTCTAATCTAATTCCAGACATCCCCACAGGATCTCTGATTCCATCCTGGCCATCAACCATGAAGTCTCTAGGGATAACATGAATTATTTCTCTTGAAGAAGGGAGTGTGACAGCCTGTGCGGCTTCTGTAACTCTAGCAACATCCTCTGTGCTGATCTCTGAACCTGAATGAGACACTGCTACAACTCCATGAGAGTTAAGAGTTTCTAAATGACTGCCATTAATAGTTACAAAGGCGGATGATACGGAGACTCCTGCCATTCTTTCAGCTCTTTCCAAACTATTAGAAATTGCCTGGACGGCATCATCTATATCAACAACGTTTCCTTTTTTAATTCCTTTGGAGGGTACATTTCCGCTTACACCAATTACTGAAATTTTGTTTTCAGTAAGCGCGGCTATTATCGTGCTGACCTTAGAGGAGCCGACATCTATTGCTGTAATTATTTTTTCTTTGGGCATCCGTTATCCTATTTTACTCACAATGACAGTAAATTATCTATACGATACTATTACTTTATCATACCGTAAATCAACCCTTTTAACATCCTTACCCTCAGTAGAAAGCTGCTTTAAAAGGTCTGAAAGCACTGAAACTATCTGTGGGATATCCTTATCTTTCCCTACCAGGACTTCAATTGAATCATCCGTATATAAAGAAACGTATCTAGGAGACACACTCATACTGCTGGCACTAAGCTTTTCGTTATCAAGTGAGGACAAAAGCTCAAAATAGACAGAAACTATCTCTTTTTCCAGAAAATATCCCACCTCTATTGCTCCACTGTAGGAAATCTCAGGAAAATTTGAAGTTCCAGGCTCAATTTGTCCCAAAACATACCCATCCCCATCAATTAAGAAAAAATGCTCCCTTTCTAAGTTATGTATTATAGCTAACGGTTCTCTCTCAATGATCTCAATCTTTACAACATTTGGCAGTTTCTTTGAGGCATAGATTTCCCTTGCTCCTTGAAACGTATCCATAAGTGAAAGTTCAAACTCCGAAGTATCAAAACTAAGAAGGTTATGACCATATGCTCTGGACTTTGCCACCTCAAGAAGATCAGTCTCGCTAACAAAACTCTTTGTTCCTGTTACTTGTAAATTTTGGATATCAAAATATCTATGTTTAACAAAAACCAGATAACCTCCAAGACCAAGAATTATTAAAACCAATGTAGTAGTTAAATAGGAAGTAAACCTGGAAAGACGTCTTTTTTGTTTTCCAAGATTCACCTTACGTTTTGTAGTTTTTCTATTTACTCGTTTCGTATAGTTCATCCACTATTAGATCTGCAGAGTTAGATACTAAGGACTCTTTAATTTCTTGTTTCACAATCTTCATACTATCCAAATTACCAAGAGCCCGTTCAACTGATTCAAATAATGTCTCTGCACTAAGATCTTTTTCTTCTAAAATTCTGGCAAGTCCTGCCTTATACAAGAGAGAAGCATTTTCAAACTGTTCGTTGTGAGACACCCATGATATTGGAATTAAAATGGCTGGCTTCTCCAAAGCCAAAAGTTCGTAAATTGTATGCGCACCAGAACGACCAATTACTAGGTCTGCCTTCTTAAAGGCTTCCCCTATCTCATCTCCCATAACAAATCTTCTTAAATTATAAACACCGGGAGTAAACAACTGACTGTACTGCTCCATCAACATTTCATAATCATTAAAGGTAGAAGTATCTCCACATTGGTGAATAATGTTGCAAACACCAAGCAGATCAGCCATAGAAGCTAGAACAACTTTATTAATTACATGAGATCCGGTTTTCCCTGCTGTTATGTAAATTGTAGGAAGTTCTGGATTTAGTTTGAAATTATTCGTAGATGCCTCAAAGATTTCCTTTCTTAGCGGTAGTCCTACTACCTTTGTCTTCCTGACATCAAAATATTTCTCAGATACACTCCAAGTAAGAAGAATCTTTTTTGCAAACTTCCCAATAAGCTTATTTGCATACCCCGCAACAACTGTTTGTTCATGAGTTACAGAAGGTATACCTAAGAAACTTCCAGCAAGCACTACAGGGGCTGCTAGATAACCTCCAAAGGACATAATAATGTCTGGCTTTATCTTTAATAGTAAAAAGAATGCCTGTATAACACCAAAGGGTATTTTAACTAGTCTGATAGGATCAAAGGTTCTATATAACTTACCTGCTTTTAAATCATAAAAAGGTATATCCAGGCCTGAAATTTCCTTATATTCAAGCGTTTCATTCTTATCACTTCTAATTGAGTGTTTATGACCAATCCAATGAATCTTATCCTTAGGATGGTCCTTGCTTATTTTTGCTATCACAGGCAAGGCTCCAGTGTGGTGACCTCCCGTCATTACTATCTTCATAAGCCTATTTTACAGCAAATGTTTATTTGGAGTTACGAGCAGAAATGTTGGCCAATATACCAAGACCCATCAAGCTAAAAACCAAAGAAGAACCACCATAAGAAACTAGGGGTAGTGGGACTCCAGTAAGAGGAATGATTCTTGTCATTGCAGCCACGTTAATAAAAAATTGAAAAGCTACCCATGTTGTCACACCCGTGGCAAGAAGTCTCCCTAATAAGTTTGTAGACTCCTTTGCAATCGTAAATCCTTTAAAAATAAAATAGCTAAATAAAACCACAAACATGGTGGTCCCTATGAAACCAAATTCTTCTCCAATGATCGCGAAGATAGAGTCTGATGCGACCTCAGGAAGATATTGAAACTTCTGTCGGGATTGACCAAAACCTAATCCAAACCATCCACCTGATCCTAAAGCAATTTGAATCTGTTTAATATGATAGCCAAGAGATAGTTCCCCAGACTCCCCCGGATTTAAAAAGGTCAGAAGTCTATCTCTCCTATATGAAGACGAAAGAATAAAGCCAATTCCGGTAACAACTAATACAGGAAGACTTACTAACAGCGGTAATAGTTTTGCTCCAGATACGAAATACATTGCCAAACCAATTAAAAAGATAAGAGCAGCTGTAGACATATTAGGTTGCATCAGAACAAGTACTGCAGTAACTCCAGCGACTATCGAAAACACCATGAAAGCATCTCCCTTCTCCTTCATACTTTTCTCTAGTACTACCGCCAAGTAGATTATCAGAGCCAGCTTGGCAAACTCACTGGGTTGAAATCCCAAAACCCCAATCAGTGGTATAGAAGGTAGAGGAGGAGGATTAATGTATAGCCATCTATGCGCACCATTTATACAAGGCGAAAATATAAAGGAGGAGTCTTCACAAGAAGTGAATGCATTTGATAAGGCAAGAATACCAAGGAATATAATCGCACTACTAAATAAGGGAAGAGCAATTCTTTTAATTTTTCGAAGATCAGTTTTAAAAAAGGTAAAAAATCCCAACAACCCTATGGCAAGCCAACCTAGTTGAAGAATTACAAAACGATAAGCACCTCCAAAAGCACCTTGTGCATAAACCGCGGTAGCGTTGTATATCATAACAACACCAAATCCCAATAATGCTAACAAAAGCATTAGAAATGATTTATCAATGTCTGAAAAAGAATTTGGAGTATTTAAGGACTTACGCTTCTTAGGCATAAGACAAGTTTACAACAGAGAGATGAACAAACCCAAGATGGCAAAAAATGCACTGGCTAACCAAAAACGCATAGTAACCTTGGTTTCATGCCAACCCAGTATTTCAAAATGATGATGAAGAGGCGCCATTCTTAGTAATCGCTTTCCAGAAAGCTTCACAGAGAGTTGCTGCAAAGGACTTGAAATACCATCAACCATAAATACCATTATCACAATAAGCACAGCTACCTCACGGTGCATCACAACACCAAGGACTGCAATAGTTGCCCCTAATACATGAGATCCTACATTACCCATGAAGATACGCGCCGGATTTACGTTAAAGTAAAGAAATGGAAGAAGTGCTCCTACAAAGGTGGCACAAAAGGCTGCAAGAGAGTTATATTCGAGTTTAGAAGCCATTGCCCATAAAGCAATGAAAGATATTAATGCTAGCCCTCCAGCTAACCCATCCAGTCCATCAGAAAATGCTATTGAGTTTAACACTGCAATAAATAATAAAAATATAACGATTGGATAAGCCCAACCAATATGTACGTTTCCTACTAATGGAAACCAAATATAATCCCATCCAAGTTTGAAGTATGCCCAGTAGGAAACAAATCCAGCAATGAATCCTTGAATAAGAAATTTCTGATAGGTCTGCATACCCACATCTGTAGAACTTCCAACCACTCTCCAAAACTCCTTAAACCATCTCCAGGGTGCCGTCAAAACACTATAAATACCAGTAAAAATCTTAGCAGAGAAAGATCTTTTGAAAAGCGTGTTACCAAAATAAGTCTTAAGCCCTGAAGTTTTATAAATCTTCCCAAAATCTTCTAACAAGCCAAAGAGACCTGCCATGGAAGCTACAAGAATTGGAAAAAGTGTCTGTGTTCTTGAAGGGTTAAAAATAAAGGTAATAACAGCAACGGTTACAATAAATACCAAACCTCCCATTGTGGGAGTTCCTCTCTTTTTTATATGAGATTTAGGACCATCCCCTCTTACCTCTTCCCCCATATGGTATTTGTAAACAAAGTTAATCCAAACAGGATATAAAACTGCTGTAAGGACTAAGGATAATAATAAATATAGGAGTTGAGCGTGCATCTATGCCTAGTATATCACTACGCTACGGTGATTTTTGCACCCATATCGTTCAATTTTGATACGAAATCCTCATACCCACGAGTTACGTTTTCAAAACCAACAATTTCGCTCTTTCCCTCTGCAGCAAGTGCTGCAAGAACCAAAGTAGCCCCTGCACGTAGATCGGGAATATGCATCTTTGTACCTCGAAGCTTTGTTCCTCCAGTGATATGAGCAACTGTCTTTGGCTCACCTTTTTCCTCCAAGTTATAGGTATCGTCGCTTAGTAAAAGATCATATCCAGCTTCAGTAGGAGAGACGAGTTCTATCTTTGCACCCATTCTATTCAAATCCACTGTATAACCAAAGCGATCCCAATAAATAGTATCGTGAATATAACTTTCTCCTTCTATATGACTAAGAAGTAAAGTTAAAAGAGGTTGCCAATCAGTCATTACTCCGGGATAAGGTGCTGTAGCTATATCTGTTGTATTAAGGTCTCTTTTGGCACTCCAAACACGCATCTCATCTCCGTTAATTTCAAATTTTGCATCTAATTTAGTTAATATGTTTACAAATGAAAGAAGATGGCCGCGGTTAACACCCTTGATTGTAATATTTCCCTTTGTAACTAACGCCCCAACAGCATAGGTAACTACTTCGTTTCTATCTGGTTGAACTGAAAAGGTACCGCCTGTAAATTGCTTAGTGCCTTCAATCTTAATTCTTCTAGGCTCTACTCTTTCTGCAGAACCCCCTAAGGTATTAATGAGCTCAATAAGATCGTCTACTTCAGGTTCCTCTGCAGCATTATTAATAATTGATTCTCCTGGAGCAAAGGAAGCAAATAAAAGGGACATATCTGTGCCCATATGAGTATTGTTTTGAAAACTGATGTGACTTCCTGCTACATCCTGTGCATCAAGGTATATGAACTTGTCATCATTTTCTACTTTGATACCAAGAGCTTCCCATACATTTACCCAACGATTAATTGGCCTTGGTCCAATCTTGCACCCGCCAGGGAATGGAATAGAAGCTTTACCAAACCTAAAAACCAAAGCTGCTGCATATAATGAAGCAGTTCTGTACTTACAACCCAAATCATAAGGAATCTCATAAGTGTTAATCCCAGAACCATTGATTAGGAGTTTATTCTTTCCTTGCCACTCAGCCTTACCCCCAATAGCTTTAACAATTTCTAAATCGTTTTCGACATTCTCAATTCTTGGAACATTATCTATAACAACGTCTTCATTACTCAGAAGAGCTGCGGCGATTAATTTTAATGCGGAATTTTTTGAACCCGATACTCGGACTGTCCCGATTAGGGGTTCCCCGCCTTCAACAAAGATAGTAGACATAAGTTAGCTAAACAGGACGATAAGCAAGGAATTAACTACAAAAAGTATTCCCACTACGATAGTAAATGTAAAAAGAAGCTTTTCTACTCCTCTTTTTGTTCGATACTGGCCAGCCATACCGCCAAAAGCACTAGAAAGACCAGTTCCTTTGGATTGAATCAATACAAAGAACGTAATTGCTGCGGCAAGGACTAATTGAATTATTTTTAATATTCTTAATAGATCCATTATCTTTTCTCAAAAAGCCATTCGATAAAGTGATACACAAGGCCAATTGCTAAGGCAGAATAGGCTGCAGACCAGAATACCGTAAGCTTTTTAGATGGTAGCACATACCCAAAAATACTCAACTCGCGCAATTCTGTCGTAACAACCCTAAAGTCAGGTAAAAAATAAGTCAACGCATAAAGTACAACAGTGGTTAAGATTAAGTTTAGAAACATAAATCCGACTCCGTAGTGTGGAAGGGATAAAATTCTAAACAAAGGAATCATAAAGATGTTTAGTATAACGAGAGCTAATACAATTAAAATAACTGTCTGATTGTAGTTATCACCAAAGTCCAAACCATTAATTACTTTAATAGCTGCCTGCAATGATATGTAAGCAATTAGAACATGTCGTATTACCAAACGCATGCTCCAATTATATCCTCGTTTCAAGAAGAATCACAATTACGCCTTTATCTTTCTAAGACGCAACTGCAAATGATACTTCTTGGCAAACCGATGAGCTTCATCTCTTAAGCGCTGAAGTAAAAGTAAACCAGGGTTGTTCTTTTGAAGAGAAACCTCACCGTTATCCTCTAAAATGATTGTTTCAAACCTCTTAGCAAGGCCCACAACAGGGATTTCAAGCTTCATTTCAGTTAAAACCTCAAGTGCTGCCGAAACCTGACCTTTCCCCCCATCCATTACTAACAAGTCAGGCATCCCCCACCTTTTTAGGTTTTTGTTCTTACTCTTTTCTCTTTTGAAGCGCCTCCTTAAAACCTCCCGCATCATCTCGTAATCATCTGGTGTGTGCTTGAATCTGATTCTAAATCTTCGATATTCACTCTTATCCAAGCGCCCATTAGTAGCCACTACCATAGAGCCCGTAGCATCCTTACCAAACAGGTTTGAAATATCGTAACACTCCACTCTCTCGGGAATCTTTTTCAGGTATGGGATGTTCTCGACGAGAGCATCAAGAGACTGTGAAATGATGTCTTCAATTAGGTAAGGATTATCGATATATTCCTCAGGGTCTCGAAAGTTTCTTGAAACATAATTTATCTTTCTAAGCAGATCCCTTTGCTCAGCGGCTTCTTCATACATTAGGTCCTTTGAAAACATATCCATTTCCTTCTTTATAGATTTTGTTAACCTTGGCGCATTCCCATCCAAAAGCTTCTGAAGACGCACAATATTTTTCTTATACTCCTCTGCACTAATAGAATTAATGCATGGTGCAGGACAAAGTCCTATATGGCCATAGAAACAGGGAGCATCTAGTTTTTCGTAGCGCTGGAACTTGCTTGGGGAACAATCTCTAAAGGGAAACATCTTTCTCAAGGTTTTAATTAGAACACGTACTACCCCACCATGTGGGTATGGTCCGTAAACCTTATCCCCTTTTTTAATTTCGTTTTTGTGAGCCACTACAACCCTAGATATCTTTATCTTCTTCCCATCCTTTTTAACTTCTTCGTTTCTTATCAAAATATGCAAAGCAGACTTATCATCCTTTAGTGCAACGTTATACTTTGGACTGTGCTTCTTTATAAGCTCAGCTTCAAGTATTAAGGCTTCAAGTTCAGTCTCAACCTCTATGTGATCAAAATCTGCAATTTGCCTTACCAATGCAGCTGTTTTAGAGCTCATTTTAATCTTTATTACAAAGTAAGACTTGACCCTATCTCTAAGACGTTTGGCCTTACCAATGTAAATTATTTTATCTTTAGCGTTTTTAAACAGATATACACCTGGAAGTTTAGGCAAGGCATTAACTTTTTCTTTTAACTTAGCTTCGGTCATTCTTTGGTTATTATAGAGGATGTAAACAACCTTAAGTACAAATCAAGGCTTTTTGATTTGAGGTTCTTCTAGTATCATCAAAACAATGCCTAAAATACTCAAATTGCTCTTTATTTCAGCTTTGTTTTTCTTATCCCCCGGGCAAGTAAAAGCACAATCACTATTCGATACCGAATTCACTGTTTTATACAGCGTTGATGAAACGGGAGAGTCAGATATTTCCCAAGATATAAAGATTACAAATAAACAAAATGATGTAGTGGCCACTAATTACTCCCTAACAATTAAAGACATGAATATCTTTGAGGCCCTTGGTTCGGACGAAACAGGCCCAATAGATATTGAAACAATAACCACAGATAATTCAACCACTCTTAAAGCAGTATTTAATAAACAGGTAATTGGTGTAGATAGAGCCTACAACTGGAATCTAAAATATAAATCAAAGGATATAGCAGCCAAGGTTGGAGAAATATGGAATATACACATACCAAAGGTTGAAATACTAGAAACTACGAAGGATTACAATATTACCTTAGTAGTTCCAGAAACCTTTGGCCCAAAGATCTTTATCTCCCCCAAACCTACCAATGAAATCTCAGAAGGGGGTAATACAATCTACTTCTTTAATAAACAAACCTTAGAACAAAAGGGTATCACCGCTGCCTTCGGAAATTACCAGGTTCTAAACTTCAAATTACAATATCATCTTGGAAATGATTCCAATTTCACAAATTATCAAGAAATTGCATTACCCCCTGACATTGAAAACAAACAACAAGTAAACTACACCTCATTAAAACCTGCACCTGAAAGAATATATACAGATGCAGACGGAAACCTACTTGCGGTATATCAGGTACCCCCTAAAGAAACTTTTGAAATTGATTTAACTGGTGCAGCACGAATTTCTGGAAAACAAATAATTCCGGAATTTGGAGGAAAATTAGGGGATATCCCTTCGGATTTAAAAAGAAAATATACAAAGGAGGATACATTTTGGGAAGTAAACTCAGGCGCTATCCAAGAGATAGCAGGATCCCTATATGATGAGGAATTAACGACGTCTCAAAACGCACAGAAAGCATATGACTTTGTAACTTCAAACCTTATCTATGACTTTGATATTGTGGGTAAAGATTTTATAGACAGAAACGGTGCTTTAAAAGCTGTAATTGAACCTGGTCCCTGGGCATGTATGGAATTTACAGATCTATTTGTTTCTATAACAAGGGCGATGGGAATCCCCTCACGTGAGTTAAATGGGTATGCATTTGCCAGAGAATCTAATCTCACTCCCCTATCAATAAGCCTTAAAGGCGGAGACCTATTACATTCCTGGGCAGAATTTTATGACCCTATTTATGGCTGGGTTCAGGTAGACCCTACATGGGGAACTACTTCAGGGATTGATTACTTTACAAAGGTAGATACCAATCACTTCGTGTTTTCTATAAAGGGTCTGGATTCGGAATACCCTTACCCTGCAGGAGCATACAAGATTGATGGAAATGAAAAACAAGTAGAAGTAGATGTAGCACAAAGACCAGACTCTATATCTTTTAAAGAGAACTTTGAGGTTTACAGAAAAACCAGCACAAATCCAATACTAACCTTTAAAAACCAACAGAAACTGCAAATATATAATGAATCTGGCCTTAGGCTATTTAATGTTAACAACTCAGGAAAAGACGTTTTACCATTCTCTTCTCAGATAATCTTTGCAAGTAAAGATTCAAACAAGTTGTACTTTGAAGACTTTAATGGTGAAGGGAAAGAAGTAGAGTTCACATTTGCACAAGGAAGAGCGCCACTGATTACGGGACAAACTACTTCATTAATTCTAATTGTTGTCGTAGCGCTTCTGCTGTGTGTGACTGTTTATGGTTTGGCAATTCATCCAACGGCCCTGAAAACATTACTTGCCCGCCTGCCTCACCGCCTTCGGGACCAAGATCAACCACCCAATCTGAGTTAGCGATAACATCCATGTTATGTTCAATAACCAAAACAGTGTTCCCCTTAGCAGTTAGCCTTTTAATGATTGTGATCAATCTTTCTAAATCAGCAAAATGAAGTCCCGTTGTAGGCTCATCAAGAATATATAAAACCTTTCCTCTGGTCTTTTTCGCAAGCTCTGTTGAAAGTTTCACACGTTGAGCTTCACCACCGGATAGGGTTGGAGCAGGTTGTCCAAGCTTTATGTAACCAAGACCTACATCATAAAGAGTTTGTATCTTACGTTTGATCGGAGGAATATTATCAAAGAAACTTAAGCCTTCTTCAACAGTCATGTCCAAAACCTCACTGATATTCTTTCCCTTGTAGTCAACTTCTAGAGTTTCACGGTTGTATCTTTTACCCTCACATACCTCGCAGTTAACATAAACATCTGGCATAAACTGCATCTCAATTTTAATCTGTCCTTCTCCAGCACAAGATTCACATCGCCCACCCTTAACGTTAAAGCTAAATCTTCCAGGTCTATACCCTCTTATTCTGGATCCTTCGGTCTTTGAGTAAAGCTCTCTAATGTGATCAAATGTTTTTGTATAGGTCGCAGGATTAGATTTAGGAGTTCTCCCTATAGGGGCCTGATCAATTGCAATTATCTTATCTATGTTTTCAGTTCCTGTTAGGTCTTTAAAAGGTTCAGCACGCTCATAGATCTTTAATCCAAAATCCTGTCTTAAAGCTGTATGTAAGGTATCCATTACCAAAGAAGATTTTCCAGATCCTGAAACGCCCGTAACACAAACAAACTTTCCTAAAGGGATCTCAAAATCTATATTTTTCAAATTTCTTCCTGTGGCTCCACGAAGTCGAAGATATTCTCCGTTATAAATCTGTTTAGGTTCCTCCTCTAACTTCTTTAAATGCTTTCTTACTTCTTTACCAACACTTCTCTTACCAGAAAGGTACTTACCCGTAAGTGAGTTCTTATCCTTCTTAACCTGAGCGGGTGTTCCTGAGGAAACAACCTCGCCTCCATGGGCACCTGCTCCAGGACCAAAGTCTACAATGTGATCACACTCATTCATTGTTTCGGTATCATGCTCAACAACAATCACTGTGTTTCCAAGATCACGAAGGTTTTTCAAAGTGTTTATCAACCGTCCCTGATCACGTTGGTGCAAACCAATGGAAGGTTCATCCAACACATATAAAACTCCAGAAAGTCCTGAACCTATTTGTGAAGCAAGCCTAATTCTTTGTGCTTCACCACCTGAAAGGTCTCCACCAGCTCGGCTAAGGGTCAAATAGCTTAAACCAACATCAATTAAGAAGTTTAACCTGTACATTATTTCTTTCATGATAGGTTCTGCAATGATCTGTTCTCTCTCAGAAAGTTTCATCTCCAAAGAAGAAGCCCATTCGGCTACAACATCAATGGACATGTTAGTAATGTCAAAGATACTCTTCCCATCTACCACAACGGAAAGTGAACTATCATTTAGACGGGCGCCCTTACACTTGGGACAATCTTCCTTAATCATGTATTTTTCTATTTCACGACGAATATAATCTGACTTTGTTTCTCTGTGTCTGCGAATAAGATTAGGAATAACTCCCTCAAAACGTGCGTAGTAAGTGTGAGTATTGCCATCCTTTTCATAGCTAACCTGAAACTTCTGGGTCTTAGTAGGACCATAAAATAAAATATCACTATATTTTTTAGAAAGTTCTCCAATTGGAATGCTTAAAGAGAAGCCGTATTCTTGTGCCACAGACTCAACAACCTTGGCGGTCCAAGTGTGTGATTCAAATAATTTGGCCCAGGGAAAGATCCCTCCTTCACGAACACTTAAGTTCGGATTAATCATTAAATCCTCATCAATGTTTAGCTGAGTCCCCAAACCATCACAAACAGAACAGGCACCGTGTGGAGAGTTAAAGGAAAACATTCTTGGTTCAAAGTCAGGTAAAGAAATGCCACACTCGGCGCAAGCAAAGTTCTCTGAGAACATATGATCTTCAAACTCTTTCGGATCAGATACAAAGTCAAAATCCTTATCCTTAACAATGCTTACTGCAACGTAACCGTTTGAAAGCTTAAGAGCTGTCTCAACTGATTGGTGAAGGCTACTGTGAAGTGCTTTCTCTTCATCAGGATCCTTTAATTTCTTTGAGGTGATAATAAGACGATGCAAAAGGGCTTCAATTGTATGCTTATTAGTCTTTATAAGTTCTAAATGATCAGACAGGTCTCTGATATGACCATCAACACGCGCACGTACTATTCCTTGTTTCTGCAAGTTTTTAAATAAAGAAGAATATTCTCCCTTACGATCTCTAATAATAGGAGACATTATCAAAAGACGCACTCCACGAGCGGTCTTATACTCAGGTGCTGAACTTACAACCTTCAAAATTGAATCAACTATTTGCTGGGAAGACTGACGAGTAATCTCTCTTCCACAGTCTGGGCAATGTGGATGACCTGCACGTGCATACAAGAGTCTTAAAAAATCATAAACCTCCGTAACAGTTCCAACAGTGGAACGTGGGTTACGAGACGTGGTCTTTTGATCAATGGCAATGGCTGGGGATAATCCTTCAATAGAATCAACATCAGGCTTGTCCATAACACCTAAAAACTGACGCGCATAAGCAGACAAGGACTCAACATAACGACGCTGCCCCTCTGCATAGATTGTATCCATCGCAAGAGATGATTTACCCGAACCTGAAACACCAGTAAACACCACAAATTTATTTTTGGGTATTTCCAGATTAACGTCTTTTAGGTTGTGTTCACGGGCTCCGCGAACTGTAATGGTTTCTGACGGGTTCGGCATAACTAAAATATTCTACGGGATTTGTTCGGGTTTGTGAATAGAAAGTTTGAGTTTTTTTTCAACAAAAATATAAAGGTGATTTAAAAACCCTTAATTAAACTTAACGGGTGTTATCTATGAAACTAAAAAGACTTCATCACCTTCTCTTACCTGTTCACTCACCTTAACACCTATCTCCTGACCCTTTTTAGCTTTTTCTTGCTCTTTGTGGTCGAATTGCATGGATGTTATTTCTTGTTCAAAGTCTGTGGTAGCACCTGCAAACCTTACAGTAGCTCCGACTTTTAAAGCGGATGAGAGTGTGATTATTCCAACGCCTAAATTTGTATAGTAATGGGTCACTGACCCAACTTTTTTATCTGCCAAGTGTTTCACCTCCAAACGAAGTAAATAGTGCAGTGATGGGATTATAGCAAAATAAAATGATATACTCGTGCAACAATAACTCATAGACATGTAAAAGGAGATGATTCTTATGAGCGAGACAAAAGAAAATTTGCTTACACTGACCGCCATTAAGGCAGATGTGGGAAGCATCGGAGGACATACATTGCCCTCCGCCGAAATGCTTGAGCTGTGCCGAACTCTGATGGGAAAAGCGCAGTTGGAGCAAGGTCTGATAGTGGATTGGCGTGTCACCCACATTGGGGATGACATCTGCCTGTTCATGACCCATCGCGAGGGAAGCGATAATCCCGCAATTAATGACCTGGCCTGGAACACCTTATTCGCGGCAGCTGGTGTTGCCAAGAAACAAGGTTTGTATGGCGCAGGACAGGATTTGCTTGAGGATGCCCCCTCCGGTAACGTTCGTGGTGCTGGCCCTGGTATTGCCGAAATCACCATTGATTTAAATGCCAAAGAACGTCCGGCAGAATCTTTCATGGTGGTAACAGCTGACAAGTGTGGGCCCGGAGTCTACAACTGGCTGTTTGGCGAATTGTTCATGAACCCTGCAAAATGTGCTGGTCTAATGTTACCGGTAATGCTGGAAGGGTTCACTATCGATATCATCGATATGGACTATGTTGACGCCGATCGTATGATCCGCCTTAACACCAAAACGCAAATGGCTGAAATTGCCTTCTTGCTGCGAGATGAAAACCGCTTCGCGATCCGCGCTATTTGGTCAAACAAGTACCCAGATCAGCAGGTTTTCTCAGCATCAACAGACAGGCTTCACAACCATGGCGGCGTTTATCTGGGCAAAGATGACCCAGTTGCGATCGTACGCTCCCAGAAGATCTTCCCAGCACCGGAAGAATTGGTGTCCAACTTCATGCAAGTTCCGTATGTCGCAGGTGACGCACGTGGAAGTCATCACATGCCCATTATGCCTGTCAAGATCGGGACACCTGTAACGGGCGTCTACTGCTTGCCAATTGTGGCGGCTGTTGCCTACTCCGTTAACGCGGATGGTATGCTCACTGAAGGGGCAGACTTATTCGGTGGCGTAGCCTGGGATCGTGCCCGAGCACAAGCACAGCTAAAAGCTGAGCTAATGCGAAACCAAGGATGGTTTGGTGCGGCAATGTTGCACACCACAGAATTGGAATATTCCGCATTTGGCGACCTTCTGAAAACTCTTGAAGCGCAGTTTGTCGTTCAGAAATAGCATCGAAAAGAAAAGAAGAGAGAAAAGCACCTCAGAAAAATTTGAGGTGCTTTTTGCATTCTCAGGGATGCAGCGTTACTTTTAAACTTACTATTGGGGAATACTTATTACTTCTACGTCTTCCATATATTTAAAAGCGACAATAGGATATTTATTAACATCATCCTCCTTCATGTATTTATTGAAAGCCTCTATCTTTTCGTTACTGTTTAAAAGAATAAAGGAGGTTGTTACATGATTTCTAATTGCATTTAGAGTAAGAGTGATTCTTTCTTTATATTGATCTCCACTAACATAACCCACTACTAGATCATCGCTAGTGCTCCCAATACTACCTTCAGTAATACCTGCAACGTGACCATCTAAGCTCATACCAAAGATTCCTACAATCCTTCCTGAGTATTCAACGAACAGATTGGATAGTTTTGAATCATAGAGGGCTGCTGTCTTTTCAAAGGTGTTTTGTCCAATAAGCATTGGGTGCCACTCCTTACCTTCCCTTTCTATTCTTACAATAAGGCCAGAATCTTTAATAAACTTGTAGTTGCTGTTAGCGTGCATTGGAGGGTGCCCACATCTTTCGTCCACTTGGGCTACATCATGAGGAACCTTAAAATTCTTATCACTGGCCATTTGAAAATATAACTCTCCAGGAGACTTACCGCCAGAAAGCATCAAAAGGTAATCTTCGAATGTGTTTAGCTGAGAAATAACGTATTTAGCTTGTTCTTCAATTGAAGGGACAGTAGTTTTTTTCATGAAATCTATAATCAATTATACATACTATGATTTAAGATTTAGATATTTAAAAAGACTGAGCACAAGATCATAGTTAGCATCGATAGGGCCTATAAAGGCTAGTGTCTTACCTCTAAATTCTGTAGCAACAAAAATAGTTCCACTAATCCTTGTTCCTTCAAGGTTTAAATCAGAATCTATAAGAACTGGGTGCAAAGAAAAGTTTTTATCTACTAATTCTTTTATCTTTAGCTCGTTCTGAAAGGTTTTTATTAAAAGATCATTTTGAGAATGATAAACAAGAGATTCCAGCCCTCTTACTTTCACCGAGTTTGAGTGACTAAATAAAACAGTGCCGTTTAAGGTATAAGCCAAATAATCTAGAAGGGTCTCTGATTTCGACCGGATTATATCGTCTATACGTAACTGATAATGTAAGGGTAATTCTTCTGTTTGAAAAACTAAGCGATTAAAATAGTCCCGCAAAGATTTTCTAGTAACATCGTTACCTTTTATGCCTGTTGTTAAATATTCAATTACAGAAACAATTTCCTGCCTGGACTGTTTTGTCATGAGACTACTTCCGGGCAGGCAAATTATTTATTAATTATTGCGCTGGGCAAGCTATCACTAGTTCCTGGCCTACGGTAACGGGTGACCATATGGTCAATTCGTTAGCTTCTGCCAAGACGTTATAAGCTTCTCCATTTCCACAAACTCTTTCAGCAACGTTCCAAAGGCCTTCGCCTGCTTCAACTGCTACCATGCCTTCCATCATAGTTTCTTCAACCATGACTTCTTCCACGTTTTCACCTGAGTTAAGAATTTCGGATAAGAGATTTTCCCTGTCCTCTGTTGGATTTCCAAAGTACCAAATGCTAAATCCAGCAATAAGAACTAAAATGGCGATTCCCGTTAAGAGGTTGCCCCAATTAGCCTCAGGGTTGTCTTTCTTAACTTCGTCCATAAAATTGTTTAATCCGTCTTTAATGTTTTCCACCTAGTTCACCCCCAATCGGGTTTTAGTATTAATCATCTTTTTTATCATCCTTATCCTTGTCTGAGAGGTCGCACAAATGTGCAGGGGCAGAACCTTTAACAAATATTTCACTTCTATTATCACATTCTGAGTCTGTTTTGACAAAGATGTTACCTGGAACCTCAAAAGGTTCGTTTTCATATCCATCTAAAAGAACATCCATTATTCTATTCCAAATTGGTGAAGCTCCAGAGAGACCTGAGCTCAAAAACGGATGCATAGGAGTGTTATCGTTATTCCCCACCCATGTACCTACTGCAAATGAAGGTGTGTAACCCACTGTCCAGTTATCTCTTTTTGCATCAGTGGTTCCTGTTTTAACGGCAACCTGATGTCCAGGTACTACTAAGGAACTAAATGAACCAAATGCAGGAGTTCTAGCTCCATTATCAGAAAGTATATGAGTTACTAAGTAAGAAGTTTCTTCAGAAAGTATTCTTTCTCTTTTATTAGGAGATGAAAGTATTTCATAACCGTTAGCGTCTTTAATTGAAGTTATTGGAGAAATTTCGGCTAAACTACCACCACGAGAGAAAGTTGCAAAAACATTGGTTAGATCTAACAATCTGACCTCTTTACCTCCTAGAGTAATGGAAATTCCATAAGAAGCATCAACCTTCCATCCAGTAAGGCCTAGCTTTCTTCCAAATTCCACTATCTGATCAGGCCCTAATGCTGCAGCTAGTTTTACCGCTGGAATATTGTAAGAATTTGCCAAGGCGGTTCGTAAGGTTACCTTGCCGTGAAACTTCCCATCATAATTCACTGGTGTGTAGGGCTTACTTCCTGCAAAGTTGTATGTAATTTTTTCATCTTCTATTACAGAGGCTGGTGTATAACCGTTTTCCAAGGCCAAAGCATAAGTTACAGGCTTGATAGAAGAGCCAGGCTGTCTATAGGAAGTAATAATATCTACCTCGCCATCTATTTCTTCACTAAAAAAGTCCTTTGAACCTACGTAGCTTAAAATTTCTCCTCTTCGTACATCCAAAACCACCGCAGCGCCATTAGAAAAGTTAAGATGAGAGTTATTTTGCACCTCTGTTGTAACTATTTCTTGCACCACGTCCTGTAAATCAAGATCCAAAGAAGTAGTAACAGTTAAACCTCCAAGGTTAACCAATCTTTTACCAAACTCCTCCTCAAGTTGATCCCTAACATAGTTAACAAAATGTGGAGCACGGATGTATTCCGTCTGTGGTGCAAAGAAAAGATCCTCTACCACGGCACGATTGGCTTCAAGCTTACTAATCACTCCTAGATCTACCATTCTCTGCAAAACCTGTTTTTGTCTAGCCTTACTTGCTTCCTCTCCCCCACTGAATGGAGAATATGTGGAAGGTGCAGAGGGTAATCCTGCCAAAAAGGAAGCTTCAGCCAAGCTTAAATCCGTCACATTCTTTCCAAAGAACTTCTGTGATGCTGCCTGAATACCCCAAGCTGTGCCTCCATAAGAGATGTTGTTTAAATACATCTCAAGAATTTCGTCCTTTGTATAAGCCCCCTCAACCATTAAGGCAACAATGATCTCTTTAGTTTTTCTAGAAATAGTTCTTTCAGGATTTAACAAAACATTTTTGACCAATTGCTGAGTGATGGTAGAACCTCCCTGAAGTTCTCCCTTAACTAAGGTGTTTTTTGCAGCCCTGATAATTCCAATAGGGCTTACACCAAAATGATTGTAAAAATTTGCATCCTCGATAGCTAAGGTTGCAGCAGTTACATGCTCGGGTATCTGTTCCAAAGAAACTGGGTCATAGTTTTTATCTACAAATATTTCGTAAAGCAATCTTCCCTGCCTATCCAATATCTTTGTAGATTTATTATTTATCTGAGAAAGAAGTTCTGGTCTAGGTAAAGCTCTATACCAGCTGTAAACCTCCATAGGTATAAAGACTACAAAAACCGTAAAAGCTACGCCTAATGTAAACATTATGTACTTCTGATTAAAGGAGAGTTTTATTTTTTTCTTCTCTTTTGTTTTTTGAGTCTTTTTCTTAGTCTTAGCAGGCTTTGTTACCTTCTTATTTTTTTTAGATTTCTTCTTTTTTAAGCTCTTACCTATCTCTTTAACCTTCTTACTAAAGGAGGCATAGAGGTCAGAAAGATCTTCTAGCAAATAAGAAATATTAATCTTAGGTAGGGTAATTTTTGGAAGTTCGATTTTCGGAAAGGTTAGATTTGGGATTTCAAAATCTTTTGCCAGCTGCATCGCTTTATTAAATGGCCATAGAACAGCTCCACCAAGTAATACAATTAGATTTATTAATGCAGATACAATCTTGCTAAGGAAATTCTTTATGTCCATTTTTAGCTGTAGGCAGGGGAAAATTAACTTCTATTTAAAGTAACTAAGACTAGAGGTTAAGTCAACACTTATCCAAGATATTTCTTAACATCTCTGACCTGATCACGGAGTAAAGCAGCTTTTTCAAAATTAAGCATCTCCGCTTCATACTTCATAAGCGCCATTAATCGTTTTACTTCCTTCTTAAGCTCGTTTGGAGGCAACTGAGAATAATCAATATCATCAAGAGCCAAACCAAGGCGTTTTGCTTCAGCACGTTCCCCAATGATTTCATCAATTAAGCGCTCTCTCACAGGTTTTGTAATCTGTGTTGGCTTAATGTCATTCTCCTTGTTATAAGCAATCTGAATTTCACGCCTTCGGTCTACTTCACTAATCGCACTTTCCATACTATTCGTAACGCGATCAGCATACATAATGACTTCACCTTCCAAATGACGTGCAGCTCTTCCCATTGTTTGTACCAGGGAACGTTCTGATCTGAGAAAACCTTCCTTATCAGCATCTAGTATTGCAACCAGAGCTACCTCTGGAAGGTCCAAACCTTCACGTAATAGATTTATTCCCACTAGGACATCATAGTTACCTCTTCTCAAGTCATCTAGGATATCGGTTCTCTCTAACGTAACGATATCTGAATGAAGATATGTAACCTTTACATCTTTTTCTAATAAAAAGGATGAGAGCTCCTCCGCCATTCTCTTTGTAAGTGTCGTGACCAAAGTTCTCTGTCCCTTTGAAACCTTATCCTTAATTCTTTTTAAGAGATCATCCATCTGTCCCTTTGAAGGCAAGACAGTGACCTTAGGATCCGGAATGCCTGTAGGACGAATAAGCTGTTGTGCAATATTTCCTTGAGACATACTTAATTCCCAATCTGCTGGAGTAGCACTGGTGTAAATGGTCTGATTAGCTTTTCTTTGGAACTCATCAAAATTTAGTGGTCTATTATCTGCAGCTGAGGGAAGTCTGAAACCATGCTCTATTAATGTTCCTTTTCGGGATTGATCGCCGTTATACATTCCCCTAACCTGAGGAACGGTTATGTGAGACTCATCAATAATCATAAGGTAGTCTTTTGGAAAGAAGTCCATAAGGGTGTACGGAGTACCACCTGGTTCTCTCCCGTCAAAATACCTGGAATAGTTTTCTATACCTTTGCAGTAACCAATTTCCTGCATCATTTCTAAATCGTAACGAGTTCTTTGTTCAAGCCTATAAGCTTCAATGGTCTTACCTTGCTTTCTTAAAGTCTTAAGATGAAGTTCTAGATCTTCCTCTATCTGCTTAACCGCACCCTCACGTTTTTCCTCCGCCGTTATGTAATGCTTAGCTGGATAGATAACTGCAACTCCTCCTTCTTTCATTCTGTGTTTAAGATATTCTTGTTCATCCTCTGTTGAAGAGCGGGCATGTCCTCCACGCCTTTCCTCAGGAAGCATGCTTCTATCAATGGTTCCACCTGTGAAGGGATCAAAGTGAGTAACCGCTACTAGGGAATCATCAAATAACTCAAGTCTAACTGCATAATCCTGATATGCAGGATAAACATCCACCACATCTCCTCGCACTCTATAAGTGCCCCTTTTGAAATCAAATTCATTTCTTTCGTAATGAAGCTGATCCAATCTACGAAGTAAATCCATCAAGCGAAGTTTCATTCCCGCTTTTAGAGACAACGAAACCTTTGAGTATTCTGCTGGGGAACCAAGATTATAAATACAAGATACAGAAGCAATAATGATTACATCCTTTCTTGTCATAAGAGAGGTAGTAGCTGAAAGTCTTAGTTTATCTATCTCTTCATTAATATCAGCATCCTTCTCAATATAGGTGTCTGTTTGCGGGAGATAACTCTCTGGTTGATAGTAGTCATAATAACTAACGAAGTATTCAACCGCATTTTCAGGAAAATAATCTCTAAACTCCTGATAAAGCTGTGCTGCCAATGTTTTGTTGTGAGAAACAATGAGTGTAGGCTTCCCAATATTCTGAATGACGTTTGCAACAGAAAAGGTCTTTCCACTACCAGTCACACCAAGTAAGGTTTGATGCTTCTGACCATCTAAAACACCCTTTGTAAGGGATTCTATGGCCTTAGGTTGATCTCCGGTGGGCTCGTAGTTGGAAACTAGTTTAAACATTAACAAATTCTATCATTTTGGGTTTCATTCGGGAACAGGTTGAATCGTTTCCCAATCTGGAATACAATACGGGCCTAATCCTATATAGAAAGAGGTAAAGAGACTATGGCTAATGACTTTGGTAAGAAAGCTTCTGGGAGGCACTCAGCGAAATCGCTGGCAGGACCCCTACTGCAAACGCGGCGTATCGTGACCCAAGGAAGGTCAGCAATTGATGCCTTTCCTGCCGCTCCAGAAATGTCATCCAAGATGACAATTAACAAGGCGAAAAGCTTCGCCAATATTCGAGGGCTTCGCACTAAAAGCGGAAAATTATTCGCTGTTGTTAAGCGCAAGGATCGCAAAGAACTGATCGAAGAGAAGGTTATGCTCAGTGAAGGAAAACTGTGCATCTTGGTCTTTGATAGTGAAACAAGCCGCAATCACCTAATCTGGCTCGAATAATGAACATTCAGTTTGTTTTAAACCCCGGTGAAAAATATTCGCCGGGGTTTGAATGTTATTGACATCTTCGGTAAACATTCGTTACTATTCAATTACCCAAAGAAACACCAAAGTACTAGTTTTTGGGTGAAAGGTCTGCCAAACATGAGCCCAGTTACACTCTACAGACGTCAAAAGGAAATTTTAAATTATATCTCTCAGTACATACAAAAGAATGGTTCTTCCCCTACTCTGCAAGAAATCGCAGATGCCATGGGATTGTCATCTTTGGCAACAGTTCATGAGCACTTACAAGCCCTTGTTAAAAAAGGTGTTATTAGAAGATTTGAAGGTGCTGTAAGAGGCATTGAAGTTATTGACCGAGCAATTGATACCACGCTTCAAGGAATTCAACTGCCTTTGGTAGGATATATTGCTGCCGGTGAACCAATAGAAGCGATTGAAAACGCACTAGAAACGGTAATTGTAGCCCCTGATTTGGTATCAACAACAAAACGCTGTTATGTTCTTCAGGTAAAGGGAGATTCAATGATAAACGAAGGAATCTTCAATGGAGATAATGTAATTATTCAGCAACAAGACACCGCAAGAGATGGGGAAATTGTAGTTGCCTTATTACACAACGAATTTGCTACCCTTAAAACCTTCTACATGGAAAAAAATGGCAAGGTACGATTACAACCAGCTAATGATGCCATGGCACCAATCTATGAAGATGCAGAAAATATTAGGATTCAAGGAAAAGTAACAGGCGTTATCAGAAGATACGTTTAGTTTACTGAACTAATTTCCAACTTATATCTAAAATGATGTTCGGATAAAGTTATTCTTCTTTAGTAGGAAGAAAAGAGCGGACGAAATACGCAACCTTTTTGAAGGCCATAACAGCGTGATCCTTAGGAGTCTCGTTACTTTCCTTATAAAAGTGCATTATTGGAGGAAGTATCGAAAGAACGATAATACCAAGTACTATTGGCAAAAGATATTTATCTATATCAGGAATAAGACTACCTAAAAAGAAACCTAGATAACCAAGCCCAAAGATCCAAAGAGTTCCTCCTAAAAAGTTAAAGAAAAGAAATTTCTTATAATCCATCTTTCCAATACCTGCAACAATTGGAGTAAAGGTTCTAACAATAGGCATGAATCTAGCTAACACAATGGCTTTACCACCATGCTTCTCATAAAACTCCTCTGCTTTAATAATGTTTTCTTGTTTAAATAGGAAGGAATCAGGTCTTCTGAATAGTTTAGGTCCTACTCTTTTACCAAAGGCATAACCTACGTTATCCCCTAAGATTGCTGCTATCCATGCACCAATTAATAAGGTTTGTACGTTAAAAAGACCTACGGCAGGGGAAGCTAAGAATCCGGCGGTAAACATTAGACTGTCTCCCGGTAAGAAAAAGCCAATCAAAAGTCCAGATTCAGCAAATACCATACCCCAAACCCCGAACATACCAACTGCCTCAATTAGGCCTATTAGGTCGTGATTTAGAAATGCGTCTACTGCTGCGTTCATAACTTAAAAATCATATCACACCATGTTATCCTTTAGTAGGTACTGCCTATGACTCACAAATTAAACGAACCTTTAATAAAGATAACCCCTGAAAACACCCAAGAATTCACTGTTGAGGATGCATATATTAAGTATCCGAAGGAAGAGGTGGATGCAGTGGTTGCAAAAGTAAACTACAAAAAAGAAAAACTATCTCTTCCAAAAGAAGAAGATGACCCCGACATCCCCACTCTTTATGTGTTTAGGCACGGGCAATCAACTGATAACGAAAAAATGGTTTTTGGTGGCTGGAGAGATTCCGGGCTTACTAAAAGCGGGAAAGACGCCGCACTAGTATTAGCTGATCTCCTAAAGGATAAAAAAATCCAAATGCTTATAAGCTCAGATCAAAGAAGATCTGTGGATACAATGAAACATGCCATGTCCAAAAACAAGCATGCTCTAGAACTAGAAATCCATAGGGAAAGAAGAATAAGAGAAAGAAACTATGGAGATCTCCAGGGACAAAGCAAAATGGAGTGGAAACTGAAAGAACCTGAGCTTACACACACCTATAGAAGAAGCTGGGATAATCCTCCTCCTAATGGAGAAAGTATAAAAATGGTAGTTGATAGAGTAGAAGAATTCATCAAAGAGATAATCCCACTAATGAAACAAAGCAATCTTAATGTAGCCATTGCATGTCATGGAAACTCATTTAGAGGATTTAGAAAACATTTCGAAAATCTAACAGAAGAAGAAACTGCTACAGTAGAAAGCCCCCTTGCGGGAGACTACGCAGCTTATGAAATTAGGTAATCTCTTTTAGGTCTAAGAAAATCTCCATTAATCTATTGTATTTAGCAACTCTCTCACCTCTAGCAGGTGCGCCACTCTTAATAAAATCAGCTCCAACCGCAACGGCGAGATCAGCTATGAATGTATCTTCTGCAGTATCCCCACTTCTATGGGAGACTGTGATCATCATATTGTTTTCCTTAGCTATTCGGATAAATTCAAAGGTCTCAGTTAAAGATCCAACCTGATTGGGTTTAACAATTACTGCATTGTGTAGCTTCATAGGAAGTAACTCTTCTAGTATTAAAGGATTGGTGACCGTAAGATCATCCGCTACTACCATGAGATTAGATGCAAACTCTTTGTAAATCTTCTTCCAACCATCAAAGTCTTCCTCATAGAAAGGATCTTCAAGATAAATGATTGGATTGTGTTTTAAAAGCTCGCGGTAATAATCAACTAAGCCATCTGTACTAAGATGAAGGCCTTCTTCCTCAATAAAGTAATTCATAACATCTTTAAAAGAGTCTGCGGCTACGTCCATACCAAGAAAAACATCTGTTCCCACCTTGTACTTCTCTGAAGCACTGTCCTTTATAAATTCCAAGGCTGTTTTGGGGTTTAAACCATTAGGGGCAAAACCCCCTTCATCTCCAACACCAACATCTTGACCTGCTTTTTCTAAATTCTTCTCAAGTGTGTGGTAAATATTAACTCCCATTTCATATTGCTCATCAAAGGGAAGCTTCTTGGCTGGTATTACCATAAATTCTTGGAAACTAAGATCATTACTAGCATGCTTTCCTCCGTTAAGAATATTAAAGACTGGAGTTGGTATTACAAGCTTTTCAGTATTCTTATAAAGTTCGGCGAGATATTTATATAAGGGAATGTTCTTGGATTGAGCTGCTGCCTTACTTGAGGCAAGAGATACCGAAAGAATACTGTTAGCGCCTAAATGCTTCTTATTTTCAGTACCATCTATTTCAACCAAGGTTCGGTCTATCTTTCCTTGATCAAAAGCATCAATTCCTGTGATTGCTTCCTTTATCACATGGGTAACAAGTTCTACTGATTTTTCTGGGGTTACATAAACTGCTTCCTTCTTTCCTTTAGAAGCACCATCTGGGATTGTTTGAATGCCAACAGAACCATCTTCTAAAACAACTCTGGTCTGAATCGTCCAGTCTCCTCTAGAGTTAACAATTTTGTGGCAGTCTATATCTTTAATTTTGGTCACAAGTCACCTTTACTTTTTCTTACTCTTAGTAGTTTTCTTCTTTGAAGCTGACTTCTTCACATGAGCGTGTTCTGCGTCATGGATAATCTTTCTAGTCGTTTCAATAACGTCAGGGCTTACTGAGACAGAGGTCATACCCCACTCAACAAGCTTTTCTACTAACTCTGGATACACAGAAGGTGCCTGCCCACATACGGAGCAAGTTATTTTATGCTTCTTTGCGGTTCTAGCAATCTTCTCTAAACTCCAGAGAACTGCAGGGTCAAGCTCATTATAAACATTTGCTACCCTTTCATTATCTCTATCAACACCCAAGGTAAGCATTGTTAAGTCATTGGTACCAACTGATACGCCATCGATACCTTCAGCAATAAACTCATCAAGCATTATTACGTTTGAAGGTATTTCCACCATCATCCATAACTGGAAGTTTGCACTTCTTCTTAATCCTAAAGAGGAAAGAAGTTTCTTTGCTTGTCTAAGCTGGTCGATAGTTCTAACGAAAGGCAACATCACATGCAGGTTTTTGTAACCAAGTTTGTTTCTTACCTTCTTTATTGCTTCTACCTCAAGTTTGAATACATCCGGATCTTCTAGATATCTTGAAACACCACGGAATCCAATCATTGGATTTGGTTCTTCGGTCTCAAACTGAGCCCCTCCTCTTAGAGTCCTATATTCATTCGTCTTAAAGTCTGTTGTTCTATAAACGACAGGTCTTGGATGAAATGCTTTTGCAAACTTCTCAAGTCCTGCAGCCATATGATCAACAAATTCTTTTTGTTTTTTATCTTTAATGAATTTTCTAGGGTGAACTCCTAACTCTGCGATCATAAATTCTGCTCTTAGAAGGCCTACACCATCAACATTTCGAGCAGCCATGTCCTCTGCAAGAGAAGGTTCTGCAAGGTTCATATAAAGCTTGGTTGCAGTCTTTATTTCTTCACCTGCAATAGAGCTTACAACTTCCTTTTCTTCCATAACGACAATATTTCCTTCGTAAACATGCCCTGTGGCACCATCAACGGAGATTATTTCATCATTTCTAAGCATCTTTGTAGCATTAACAGAACCTACTATGGCTGGAATGCCTAATTCTCTTGATACGATAGCCGCATGCGAGGTTCTACCCCCTTTATCGGTAAGAATAGCCGCTGCTTTCTTCATGGCAGGCACATAATCAGGGTTAGTCATTTCAGCTACTAATATATCGCCTTCTTTGACCGTACCAATCTCTTTTGGTGAGTGGACAATCCTTACAGGTCCAGTAGCAGCCCCAGGGGAAGCTCCCAAACCTTCAAGTAAAAGCTTTGCTTTCTTTTCTGTAGCCTCTTCGATATGACCTTCCTGTTCTGACTTCTTTTCCACCAATGTTGTAACTGGTCGTGATTGCACAATATAAAGCTTTCTATTTTGAAGTCCCCATTCAATATCTTGAGGTGTTCCATAATGTTTCTCGATCTTCATACCAAGCTTTGCCAACTCCTTAACGTACTTATCACTCATCTTTTGTTTGTTTTGATAAGCCCTGGAGACATTAGCGTTTCCAGCTTCAGTTAACTGCCAAGTTTGTTTAGCAACATTCTTAGAGAGCATCCTTCCATCCTTTTTGGATACAAGAAACTGATCTGGAGTTAACTCACCTGATACCACAGGTTGCCCTAAACCATAGGCTGCCTCAATAGAAACTTCATTTCTATTATTGGTAATAGGATTAATGGTAAACATAATTCCTGAAACCTCTGACTGAACCATTAGTTGAACAGGAACAGCAATACCCACCTTCATGTGGTTAAACTTATTCTCTGTTCGGTAAAATATTGCACGTGCCTCAAAAAGAGACGCCCAACACATTCGAACATGCTTAACAACAGAAGCTCCGCCTTTAACGTTTAAATATGTCTCTTGTTGTCCTGCAAATGAAGCATCAGGTAAGTCTTCTGCAGTTGCTGAAGATCTAACAGCTACCTTTCTATCTGTACCTCCTGAAAGTTCGTGATAGTTATCTACAATTTCCTTCTTCAACTCATCAGGCATCTCAGCGCCTAAAATAGCTGTTTTTATATTCTTTGATGCTTTATTAAGAGCTTTAGAATCAGAGACATCCAGACCCGAAAGTTCTGTTAATATCTTCTGTTTTAGGGATGTCTTTTTTATAAAGTCATAATAAGCCTGTGCTGTAACACAAAACCCATTAGGAACAGGAATTCCGTTCTGATACATTTCTCCTAAATTGGATCCCTTTCCTCCTACATAAGGAAGGTCCCTCTTTCCAACTTCTTCGAACCATAATATTAATTTTTCTGACTTTTTCATAAATCCTTTTCTAACCTGATAGCGGCAAAGTAAATATAAATTTAGTACCTTGTGGTTTATTGTTTTCTATCCAAATCTTGCCTCCATGAGCTTCAATGATTCCTTTTGAAATAACCAATCCCAATCCGGTTCCTGGTAAATCTGGGTCCTCATCTTCATGTAACTGCACGAATTTCTGGAATAATTTTGGTTTCATATCGTCAGGCACCCCTTCACCAGTATCAATAATTTCCACCTTAACTGAGTGTCTACCTTGTTTAATAGATTTAATAATGATTCCTCCCTCATGGGTGAATTTAATAGAGTTTGAAATTAAATTATTTAATACCTGGGTGATCTTTGCAGGATCAAAGCTAAACAGAGGAGCCTCTGTATCAAGTTCAGAACTTAGATCTAAACCTCTTTCCCGAGCCAAGCCTTCGTAATTCTTAATCTCCTTCATAATAACTTCGTTAATGTCACCTTCTTCACTGTGTATTTCAAATTTTGTGCTGTCTTCTTTAGTATCTTTTAAGAGAGTATTAATCATTTCTAATAATTCGTCTGTGGAAGTTTCCATTTGTGTAAGAGATTCTTCAAGTTTTGAGTCATCAAACTTTGAGTGATTCTTTAAAAGCATGTCAGCCATTCCCTTAATCACCGTTAGTGGTGATCTAAGTTCGTGTGCCATCATAGCCATAAACTCCTCATGCTTGTGTCTTAGGTTCTGTTCCTCTGTTTGGTCATGCAAAAGCACTCCTACACCAGGAACACCTTCCGCAACCTCAACTGGAAGAACAGTTATTTGAAGAAACTTATCTCCCACCTTCACTTCAGAAACTCTATGAGCTTCCCCAGATTCAAACACCTGAGAAATTGTTTCCTCTATTGGATACTGTTGATTAAAGGAACGTACCAGATCAAAAATTGTTAATTTCTTTGTTTTAGAAAGTCCGAGAAGTTCTCTACAAGCAGGGTTTGCTACAAGGAGCTTAAAGTCCTTATCAAGCATGAAAACACCCTCAGTCATTCTCTCAACCATAGCTTCTAGTTTGTTTTTTAAAACAGCGGTTTCATATAACTTCTTATTAAGAAGAAGTTCTCTTTGAGAAAACTGGGTTTTTAAACTATCTAGGGATTTACTCTTCTTAAGAACAACTGCTAACAAAACAGCAGCTACGACAAGAGTGAGGATAAAATAAAGGCCAGTGATTTGATGGGGCAGTTGTACCATTGGTTACAATCAGCTCATCACTTTAACCACAGAGTCTGTGGTATCTCCTAAGAGAGAAGCGATCTTGGCTGACATCTCTGAAGGCGTAATTTTGTACTTCATTACATAATCTAACGCCCCCAACTCTAAAGCGGTAGAAACATTCTCTTCATTACCAAAGTTGGTAAGCATGATTACCTTTGCTTCTTTCAAAGCATCATCCGCTCGCATGTCCTGCAAAATTTCTAACCCGTTTTTACCGGGTAACATGATATCTAGCAGTACTAAATCAGGAGTGTTTTGTTTTATGGAATCAAGAGCTTGTACACCTTCTGCCACGTGTATAACAGTATAACCATTAGTCTCTAATTCAGTTTTGTATAAATTCGCCAAAGCAACATCGTCTTCGACTATCAGTATTGTTCTCGCCATACAAAAATGATAACAGATTTGACCCCTCACACAAATAGGTTTAATCTGGTAAACATGAATAAAAAGGTGATCATAATCATAATAACTCTGGTTCTAGGTATCTGGGGAGCACTCGCATATTTCGTTTTAGACTTCGCTAAGGAAGAAAACATTGATATAGCGTCTCCGGTCGTTAAATTCCCAGGAGCAATCAAAGAAGAGCTAATTGGAAGCAAAAAAGACGATACTGCCTTCCAAAACGATAATCTAAATATTCTCTTAGTAGGAATTGATACTAGCTCTGGCAGAAGAAATCGAGGGCAAGGAGGATTTAATACAGATACTATGATTCTGGTATCAATTAATCCAGATACTAATAGAGTCTTATTAACTTCAGTACCTAGGGATCTTTGGATAAATGGAAACAAACTCAACGCCCTGTACACCGTATATGGTGAAGACACCCTCATAGATGCCTTTGAAAAGGTCACGGGACAACAGGTTGACGGAGTTATTAGAGCAGACTTTGACCACTTTGGTTGGATGGTAGACTCCTTTGGAGGAGTACCTGTAGAGGTTAAAACAACCTTCACTGATTCTAGTTTTCCAAACAATTCTGACTCAGGCCCAACAACAGTAACCTTTATTGCTGGAGAAGAAGTAATGGATGGCGACAGAGCTCTCACATTCGCAAGATCTAGAAAAGGAAATAACGGTGAAGGAAGCGATCTAATGCGCGCAAAGAGACAACACCTTATCCTACAAGGAATGATTAAAGCTATCTCTCAACCAGCAAGTCTCTTCTGGCCAATGGACACTGAAAAATTCTTCAATGCAGTCACAGCACCTACAAAGATGCAAACAACTCTAACTCTTTCGGATGTTAGATACCTCTGGGACTTTTATGAAGATAAAGATCTTTATGAGATTGAATCCTTTGTGGTTGGTGACACCTATATCTATCACCCAGGTATGTACCCAGACAGTGAATACCACGCATGGGTATTTGTAGCCAGAGAACCAGGCTTTGCAGACCTACATAACGATGTTGATGCAAAATTAGAAGGCACTTGGGTTGATCCCAACGCCCTTGTTGAAGTAGAAGTAACCACAGAACTAGAATAAATCACCTAAAAAAGTCTATTAAACAGAAGAAACTCGGCAAGCCGAGTTTCTTCTAGTGGAAAACCTCAGCAAGCTGAGATTTTCCAGTGCTCAAGCAAATAAATTTACTTGAGCTATATATTTATATATAAAACGCAGAAAACTGTCAATAGATCCTTTTAAGAATATTATAGGTTATAGGTCTGAGTCAGGTGGTAATCCGTAATACTTTATCAAATCGTCTGTGATAGACATCCACAGAGGCACTGCTGTCTCCGATGCATATACACTCGATGAAGGTCGATCAAGTCTAACTATCATAGAGAATTTTTTGGAGGTTGGCAGAAAACCAACAAAGGTTGCATTGGTTTGTTCGGCATCATACTCACCATCAATCGGTATCTGAGCTGTTCCCGTCTTACCTGCTACATGATAATTCTTTATATTGAAATATCTGGACTCTCCTCCAGATACAGCCTGTGTTAAAAGATCAACCATAATGGCTGAACTCTCTGGAGAAATAGCAGAGCGCACCTTTCGTGCAGGAATTTCAATGATGTCATCACCCTCAACTACCTTGGTCACAATCCTTGGTCTCATCAGGTTTCCGCCATTTGCTATAGCATTAAAAGCATTGAGAATCTGTAGGGGAGTCGCAGAAATACCCTGCCCAAAAGCTGCCGTAGCTAAATCAATATCAGTCCAATCTTTATAAGGGCGAATGATACCTGTATCCTCACCTTCTAGATCGATACCACTAATCTCACCTACCCCAAATCTTGAAAAGTACTTATGTAAAACACGACTTCCAACTTGATGGCCTACCCAAGCGGAACCTATGTTATTTGATTTCTGTAAAAGTTCCGTGATTGTTTGAGTTCCATGATGCTTCCTATCCCAGTTATCAATTGTGTACCCAGAATAATGTGAAGGGCCATTGTCCTCAAATGTCGAAGCCGTTGTTATTTTTCCTGAATCAATACCAGTTGATACAGTTAAAGCTTTCATCACAGAACCAGGTTCATATGTTTCTGAAATAGACTTATTTCTTCTTTCAATTCCATAATATAACTCATCAGAATCATTTTCAGGTGCAATTTCCTCTGTAATGTCGTTAAACCTAGAGGGATGATAGGTAGGGAAGTTAGCCATCGCCAAAACATCACCGGTATAAGGATCCATAACAATCACACTCCCCGCCGCAGCGCCATAATCTCTGACACCCTTTTCCAGTTTTTTCTCTACTAAATACTGAACAGCCCTATTGATAGTTAAGAACACTTCCCTACCATCAATTGGTTTTACAACTTCATGCCCACCTACAAGGATTGGAGCGCCTGTAGCATCAAGTTCTTCAACCACCCTCCCAGGCTTACCTTTTAAATCTCCATTTAAATTACCTTCAATTCCAAAATATCCTTGCTCCTCTCCCCCATCGTTTTGAGCCACAAAACCTAATACATGAGAAGCCAATGTTTCCTCGGGATAATATCTCTTGGGCTCTTCTTCAAAGCCAAAGCCCTCTACACCCAAAGCAATAATGGCTAATCTATCCTTTTCTCCCAAATAGTGTTCTAGAGCCACCCAACGAAGATCCAAGCTTAAAACCTCATAGAATCTATCTTTATAACTCTCAAATAGGGCATCCTTTTGGTCATCATCCTCATAAAAGGAAGGGCGAAGTTTAACAAATGTCTCTGCAAGGTCATGGGCACGCTGCAGCGGGTCATCTATCTTGTCTGGCTCAGCATACAAAAGATAAGAAACTTGAGTGGTAGCAAGCGAATAGCCATCACTGCTCAATATGTTGCCTCGCTTTGCAGGAATCTCTTGAAGACTCCAATACTGCTCTTGAGCCATAGCAGTGTATTTTTCATGATTTAAAACTTGAATTTGAAATAGGCGGGCAATAAAAAGGACGGCTATTGCCGCCTGAATTAGAATTAAAAAATCTAGTTTAAGTGATTCTGCCTGTATTTTTTTAGGTGATTTTCGTGCCATGCATTAATAATCTGTTAGGGCAGCGAATTGAGAAGGTGTGATTGCTGCCACAGGTAAATCATATTCATCAAAACCTAGTTCGGCAGCTCTAGTTTCAATATACGCCATAGAAGACACTTCAGATACCTCAAGTTTTATTAATGAGACCTCTTTTTGAAGTACTTGCTCTTGTTTAATCAAAGCAACCATCTCAGGTCCTTTAACAGCATATTTGTTAGTGACTGAAACTTGCAGGGCAAGGCTCCCAACTAACATCAAGAAAGAGCCTTTGGCGCAAAAAGAGCAAATGCTTTCTTTTTCAATTTTAATTTTAGGCAGTTTCATTTTTTTCATATACTCTCAGCTTGGCACTTCTGGCCCGTGGATTATCTCTTATCTCCTTTTCCGACGGTCCGATAGGTTTTCCACTTACGTTTTTTATGGGCTGCACGCCAGAACCGAATTGCTTAACAATCCGATCCTCAAGAGAATGGAAAGTAATGACTCCCATTCTCCCGCCAGGCAGTAGAATGCGTGCAGCCACAGGCAGTGATAAAGTTAAACTCTCAAGCTCGCTGTTAACAGCGATTCTAAGAGCTTGAAAAACACGGGTTGCAGGATGCAACCTTCCTTTTTCATAACCTGGAGGAGCCGAATCAACGATGATATCTACCAAATCCTTTGTTGATTCAATCTTCTTCAAATCACGAGACTTAACTATTGCTTGTGCAAAACGCTTGGCCATTCTTTCTTCTCCAAAGGTCCTAATCATGTGGATAAGTTCCGTCTCTGGTAATGCATTAACTAAATCAGCGGCAGTCACCCCAAGAGCTTTGTCTAATCTCATATCTAAGGGTTGATCTTCTTTAAAACTAAGGCCAACTTCAGATTCCTCAAGTTGTGTTGAGCTGTAACCCAAGTCATAAAAAACACCGTCCACTTGTTCAAAACCATTTTGCTTAGCTAGATTTTCAATGTTCGAAAAGTTACCTTGTGCTGCTGTAAACCTATCTGCAAAGCCAGCCTCGGTAATTCTCTTTGTTGCTCTATCAAGCGATCCCTGAGCAACGTCTAAACCTAATACAGTTCCCCCAAGCTTTAGGATCTCAAGAGTGTGACCTCCATCTCCTAAAGTACAGTCGATATACTTACCGCCTTCTTTCACCTGAAGCGCTTCTAAAGATTCCAGTAACAAAACCGGTTCGTGATACTTCATAGTTACTTACTCGGCAGCAAGCTTTCCTGAAATTCCTTCTAAGTAGTCCTTCCAAACGCTCGCATCCCAAACTTCTATGTGATCTCCGGCACCAATGACTACTGTCTTTTTGTCCAAACCTGCGTACTTCTTTAATGCAGGTGGTAGTACTACTCTTCCTTGCGTATCAAGTGCAGTCTCTGTTGCAGATGCATATAAGTATCTTTTGAGTTCTCGGGTGCGTTTATCGTTGATAGGGTTGTCGACCTGTTTGTTGGCCTCATTAACCCAATCCTCTTTATCGTAAATAAAAACACACTCCTCAAACCCTCGGGATAGAACTACATCATCTCCTCGGATTTGCTCGCGAAGTTTCTTGGGCAGGGCTATTCTTGATCCTTCTGTAATACTAGGGTTATATTCCCCAAGAAACATTCTCATTAAATAACTTTCCAATGGTGAAGGGGCAGTATTCACCATTTATCACCATATTGTATCCATATTCGGACATTTGATAGCTATAGTCAAGACAAATAAAACCCGAAGGTGCCGCTGTTATAGGAAAAAATCAAAAATTATTGTATATTCAGCAAGCCCCATAATTGGGAGACTTAAAAGAGAGAGGTATTCATGGCTACTCCAAATGTAGACAAGAAAACTTTGCAAAAGAGATTCTTTGTAATTTCACGCAAAGTCGAAGGAAAAGGAATTGATGCTGGATACGTTTCATGGATTTATCGCCTGAAATGTAAAAAGTGTGATGTTCTTTCTCCTGAAGTATCAGCAGGCCAAAAAGGCATACCAGATGAAGCCTTAGAATGGTCCGCTAAACATAAATGCAAGAAAAAGAAAAAAAAGAAAGGGGAAAAGAAAAAACCAAGGCCAGGATAATCAAAACCTGGCTTTTCCCTTTAACCACGCGATTAGCTTGACAGTACTCCTAACCTATAGTATTATATGCTTGTTAGGTTAAATGAACCTATCTTCTGGAGGAAGAAAAATGAGTTTCAAAAAAGCAGTTTTTCTTGTAATTGCAAGTTTGCCGGGTATCGCACTAAATATGTTTCCTTTTATTCTATTTGCTGCAATTGGCATTATAGTCGGAAACAATGTGCCTCCCATTGAAGTGCAGACACTCTCTGAAGTAATCCAACAAGTGGTAATACCCACAATGATGACTTCAGCAATGCTCACAATCGCAGCTCTGTCAGCAATACTCGTCTACTTACTAATCAACGCAAAGTTATTTGTAATAGTAGCAGTCGTTTATACCGCAGCCTGCGTCCCCATTGCGCTGATCGTGCATCAGGTAATGGAAGAAAATCCCCAAAGCTAATATTAGTGGAGGGGGGTTTTTATTTGTCTATGAAAGGTGGGAGATTAGATCTTCGATCTTTACACGCTCTTGTTCTGTAGAGTCTCTATCTCTAACAGTGACTGTTCCATCTTCTAATGTATCGTAATCAATAGTAATACAGTATGGAGTTCCAATTTCATCCTGGCTCAAGTATCTCTTACCAATGTTTCCTCTATCATCCCAAGCGACATTGTATTCCTTAATCAACATATCAAAAACTTCTTTAGCTTTACCTGTAATATCTTCTTTATTTCTAACAAGAGGGAATACAGCAGCTCTATAAGGTGCTACATCTGGGTGAAGCTTTAACACTACCCTATCCTCTTCCTCGGTATAGCCGTTGGTAAGCAAGGCTAGAAAGATTCTGCTAATACCAAAGGTTGGTTCTACTACGTGGGGAATAAATTTCTTCCCCGTGCTTGGATCCATGTATTGAAGATCAACTCCGGATTGCTCCATATGATTCTTAAGATCAAAATCAGTTCTATAGGCAAGCCCAAACATTTCTTTAAATCCAACAGGATACTCAAAATCTAAGTCTTCAGTTCTTGAGGAATAGTGTGAACGTTCCTCTTCTGTGTGCTCTCTCCACTTAAGTTTATCTTCGTCTATACCAAGGGATATGATCCAACGCTTCATTTCCTCTTGCCAGTATTTAAATATCTTTTCCCAATCCTCTGTTTCTGGATCAAAGAAATACTCAAACTCGGCCAAGTTAAATTCCAAAGTTCTAAAGATAAAGTTACCAAGTGTTATTTCGTTTCTAAAAGCCTTTCCAGACTGACCAATACCAAATGGAAGTTTTGGACGCATTGTTGTTAAAACATTTTTAAAGTTAACAAACATACCTTGGGCAATCTCACCACGAAGGTACACTTTGGATTGACTATCCTCAACGATACCAATCTTTGATTCAAATAGAAGGTTGAATGCTCTGGAGGGAGTCCAGTCATGCTCACCACAATTTGGGCATTCGAGTTTATTCTTCTTTATAAGAAAATCCAACTCCTCAAGATCTCTTCCTTCCACTCTTTCCTCTGGAAGATTTGACTCAATCAAGTGATCTGCTCTTTGACGTTTCTTACAGCTCTTACAATCAATCAAAGCGTCTGCAAAGCTTGCAGTATGTCCTGAAGCCTCCCAGACCTTAGGAGACATGAGAATAGCGGAATCAAGCCCATACATGTCTTGTCTTCCATGTATGAAGTGTTTCCACCAAAGATCAATAATATTTCTAAGCATCTCCACACCTAAAGGACCCATATCATAGGTATTGGCAAGTCCTCCATAGATTTCAGAGCCTGGAAAAACAAATCCCCGGCGTTTAGCTAGACTAACGATTTTCTGCATGGTTACGTCGCTCATGGTTCTCAGTATATAACAGGAAAAGGGGCAAAAAAAGAGTTGAATTATTTACTTTCGGTATTCCTTCGGGTATAACTTATATATGGACTTTAACAAAGTCATCTTCCATATAGACTATGATTCCTTCTTTGCTTCCGTAGAACAACAATTTAATCCAAACTTAAGAGGCAAACCCATTGGTGTAACAGGAAGCACTTTAACCCGAGGGATTATATGCGCAGCTAGTAGAGAAGCAAAAAAGTATGGTGTTAAAACAGCAATGCCTGTATTTAAAGCAAAAGAAATATGCCCCGACATAATAACGGTACGTGGAGATTTTCAAAAATATCAATATATACACAAAAAAACCCGAGCCATCTGCAACACATACTCCGATTTGGTGGAAGCCTTTAGTATCGATGAGCTATTCATGGACATGACTAAAACCTTAAAGTTCTTTGGAACAGTGGAGGAAACCATTTTCAAATTTAAACAAGATGTCTTTGATGCCTTCGGTGCGTACATAACAGTATCTGTGGGAGTGGGACCAAACAAACTCCTAGCAAAGCTAACCTCAGACGTTAATAAACCAAATGGTTTCTTTGTGGTGACTCCCGATAACCTGGATCAACTTTTGGAAAGAACAAGTCTTAGAGATTTTTGTGGCATTGGGGTACAAATAGAGAAACGCCTCAATAAACTAGGCATTCATAATGTAAAACAACTCCAATACGCTAGCCCTGAGATACTTTATAAAGAATTCGGTAACGTCACTACTAAGTTTTTAAAAGCGCTTTCCTTTGGGCAAGGAAGTATAAATGTCTCCCACACAGACCACAGCACCCCACCTAAATCAATAGGGCACCAACACACCTTATCTAGAAATACAAAGGATCCTAAAATAATTAAAAGAAATCTTCAAAGACTTAGTAACATGGTTGGAAAAAGATTAAGAAAAAACAATATGATGGGCAAAACAATTTCCATCTACCTACGTGACTCTGATTTTAAAACCTTTCATCAAAGAGTCACCATTAATCCTTCTACAGACAGTTCAAAAAGAATATTCGATGCGGTAGAAGAAATATTTGATAGCTTAGGTTGGAAAAAAAGCACTAGATTGGTGGGAGTGAGCATTTCTAATCTAAAACCAAAGCACCTCACTCCCCTACCACTATTCCTAGAAGATGTGAAAATTGAACAACGCAATGAAGCAGTAGACACCATTAATGATAGATTCGGGGATTTTACAATTGTGCCTGCAAATACCCTTCTCGCGGATAAAACAAAGGGAAAGATAAGCAGCTTCTTAAAACATTAATTAAATTTCGCCAAAAACCCGAGCAGTTCTAATATCACCATCAAGAATATCCTTAATATATGCCTTTAAGAGGCGATCTGCTTCCTTTATATGAGAAGCGTCCTCCAAAAGCTTCTTTGGAATAGCTCTCTTAGTCTTTAAAGCGTGAAGTAGGTCTGCAGTACCCTTAGTTAACTCAATTCCCGGTACGCTGGGGTCTGAAATAAGCCCCCCAATAGAAGCATTAAATTTTATGGTATCCCAAGAACCATCATAGGGCCTACTTGTCTTAGCGCACTGATCCAAATACATTCCGTAACCTAAAAGATCCATTAATTTTATTTCAAAAGAGTTTACCCGACTTACCTCATTGTTTAAATGTTTATCAAGCTTAGTGAGGCTTGAAACTAACAAGTCAAAAACATCATTCTGTTCAGCACTTTCATCCAAAAGCTTGTAAACAAGCTCAGCAAGATAAAATCCTTTTGCAGAATTACCTAGAGAACTTTTCAAATCCCTAAACGAATTAACTGTCTTAACCTCTGTTATGGTTTTAAAACCTCTTTGGCTTTCAGAAATGCCTAATACGATATGGTTTAAGGTATCCAAATTTCCCCCTCTTCTGGAAGAAATCTTTCTTACACCCTTACCACTAGCAATGATCTTGCCTTTATCCTTTGCGAATAATGTGTAAATTTTGTCGGAGTCTTGAAAGTTAATTGACTTTAAAACCACGGCTTCTACGCTGTATCTTGGCATAAGGGGATTCTAACAAAAAAAGCGGCGAGCTTAGCCCGCCGCGTTTACTCTTTCTTATAGCTGAGTTTGAAATTTGTGATCTTGATCGATCTCAAAAGACTCGCTCTTACCATTTACCACAACATTGTGGACTTCCATATCAATACCTGGCTGCTTTTCAATATAAAGATTGTAGGTATCACCAACCACACCATCCGGAAGATAGTACTTAAAGGTCATTGTCTTAGTTTCATTAGGTCCTAGAGCAATGAAGCCGTCAAATATTGTTTTATTTCTTTCCTCAGATACTGTTGCCTCATCCTGTGAGCCCTCTACACTGATTAGTTCTGAACCAAGCGGTACATATAACCTCATCCAATCCTGGAATCTCTTTTCAAGGACTGCAAATTCCCCACCCTTTGGTTCATAGGTATAAGTAACATCTACGGTCCTCATCCAACGACCATCCTCTTGTTCCAAGGTATGAGTAACTGTCTTGTCCACAAAGAGGTTTGTTTTATCTCCACCAAGGTTAGTTTGAACAGCATATGCAAAGTCACCTTCTACAGGATCAATAACTCTTCCTGAAAGGTTGTACTTCTCAAGTAACAACTGTCCTTCTACATCATAAAGGTTTACCAGAATATGCTTTCTGCGCATAAGATCTACACCTTTATCAATAAGTTTTGGCCACAGGTTGTTATCTGACTCAAACACGTTGATAAGCATGCCTTCCATAAGGTCACCTAGTACCTTTTTCCTGTTTGACTGCTCCGATAAGGAAAGAGAAGCAATCTTCTCAAGCTCTAATACAACATTCTCGGCGCTAAAAGTAACACCGTTAACAGTTACAGGACCAGTTACATCAAGAAGTTCTCGTACGACCTCTGTATCTATAGCAATAACACCCGCTACTGGTTTTACTTCCCAAGGAGCAATTGAGTTTCCTAGGTCATAGAAATAATTCCATTGTTCAATAGCAGTTGGAAAGTCAGGAGAAATGTTGGCATCTCTAGCAAACATCCTCTCAACCTTTAAGTATTGAGCATATTTAGCAGGAACTGTTGGAAAGGTATGATAAGCATCAATCTGCTCAAGTAAGAAGTCGATGCTATACATATCCTTTGAAGTAAAGTCTGATGTAAGAAGTGCATTATTAACCTTAAAGGTTGCATAGTTAGTCCAGAAACCTCCAGTACCTCTAATCTCTTTATCGTTTTGCATAATAATTGCATATCTTTGCTCAGGAGTGTTTACTCCAAGCATTACTGGAATCATTTCCAAAGCCTTCTTAAGATCAGGACCAAATTCATCTATATTGGACAATGAACCTTGTGCATTTCTAATAAGAGATCTTACGGGTTGTCCCATTAAATCCTCAGGGTACTTGTTAGCATCTATATTTTCGAGTTCATCTCCAATACCTGCAAGCTCAGAAATTATGTTATCCATGTTAGCTGCAACCTCTGGCATAATGCCGATCCAAGAAGAAAATGCTTCTGCAAGACCAGTATGGCCTCTAGGCGTAGATTCATCTTCAATCACAGTAAGTCCTGCAGCATCTGCGAAAGGTGTTACCAATACAGCAAATTCTCTTCCAGCGTTCACAGCATGTTGACCTGCAGCAATAAATCTATCTGTATCTGTGTAATAGTCTTTTGTAAATTTAGCTTTTTTAGCCCATTTAAAGTTGGCATCTCTAGCTTCACCTACTCTTTGCAAGTCACGCTCTGTTTTATCAAGTATTTCTCCAAACTCAACCATATTCCTACTAAGCAAAGCTTCATTTAAAGCCGCTGAGTCTTTGCTGAGGTCATTTATTACATCATAAACCGCATAGGCGGGCTTAACGACAAACATAAACCCTAATAGGGCTACTACTCCACCTAAAAGCAATAAAACGCCACTACCGGCGCCTAATGTTTTAATTAATTTTCCATTTTTAGGTTTCTTTGAACCTGGGGTATAAACCTTAGTTGATTTCATAGAAGCATCTCCATCTATATCTAAATTATTCACTTCATCAGTCTTCTTCTTTTTTAAGAAGTTGAAAGATGGTTTCTTACTTGGATTGAAGTAAGTATTATTTTCCATAACCTCCAATTTGTACTAAATATTACGTCATGTGGCAAGTAGATGCCGACAAATTAAGAGACGCCTCTGCCTGTAAATACGGCTATAGGTGTCTTTATAATTATCATTAAATCATACAGGATAGACTGTTTCTTTGCATATTCAGCATCCATTTTTACACGATCAGGAAATTCAATTTCATTTCTACCACCAACCTGCCAAGGTCCTGTGATACCTGGTTTTGTAGTTAATAGAATATCTATATGTTCTTTGGTTCCTTCGTACTTAGAAGATTGCTCTACTAATTCGTCAGGAAAATAAGCTCTTGGGCCAACTATGCTCATATGCCCAAATAAAACGTTAAAGAATTGTGGCAATTCATCTAAAGAAGATTTCCTTAAGAAAACTGCACCAGGAATTAACCTTGGATCCATTTCAGCTTCTAGCTTATAACCATTATCTTTATATATTTTACTTAGCACAGGATCAGCTAACATTTTTTCATGAGATCCTGGATGCATAGAACGAAACTTATACATCTTAAACTTACTCCCATTCCTTCCAGATCTCTTAGGCATGTCAGCAAAAACTGGGCCCTCCGGAGAGACCCTTTTAATATGTAGTGCAACAACCAGTTTCACAGGTATAAAGATAGCTATACCAACGATTGCTCCAAAAATATCTATTATTCTTTTTATTACTATGTAGTACGTCATATCTGCGGGCAGCATTATTATCGCCACTGCATTTTAGGAATGCAAACGATATATGAAAAACTATTTACTTGTGGCAGGCGGCAGAGACGGGCATGAGGCAGGTGGGCAAACGATCGAATTATACAGTATTATAGGTCAATACCCAAACCGGGGAAATACTACTACTGCAGGGCATTCTCACACACAAAGGCTTTTACAAAAGCTAAAAATCTAGATTTTTCGAACTTTCTTGCTTGTTTACGACATTTATATGGGTCATAAGTATCTTGATCAAAGATCTTTAGCAACTCTTCCAAAGATTCTGATGTCTGCTCATAAAAGAATTCTCCTGTTTCACCACTTTTCACTGTCTCTAAAGCACCTCCTGCCCCATAGGCAATCACGGGCTTACCAGAAGCCATTGCTTCTAAAGGCACTATGCCGAAATCCTCTCGTTGAGTATGTATTAAGGCAATGCAGCCTAACAGCAAACCTGGTTTCTCCTCTTCAGTCACATGCCCCAAAAATTCAATTGTCTCACCAGCCATTTTTCTCAACCGATCTATATCTGGACCATCCCCTGCAACTTTAAGAGGCAACCCAAGTTTGGTGCAAGCCTGAACTGCTAAATCAACTCGTTTCCAAGAAGGTAATCTTCCTAGAGCTAAAAAGTAATTTCCTTTCTTGGGCACCCCTTTTGAAAACTTTTCATACTCTACAAAAGGATAGATGATTTTGGCATCTCTTCGATAATAGCTAGCTATTCGTTTTCTAGGTGTTGTAGCATTGGCAATAAATTTATCGACTCGTTGTGAGGAAATATAATCCCAATGCCTTATATGGGAAAGTGGGACGCTTAAAAAGGGTTTAGCAAGTGCTCTAATAGGTTTGAGTATTCCATATGCCTCTTCTTCAAAATAATTGTCCGGCTCCCAAAACATTCTTCCTGGAGAATTCATATAACAAATATGTTTGGTATTGGCATTAGTAATAACCCCATGTGCATAACGACTGGAGCTTGAAAACACTACATCAAAATCACTAAGATCAAAACTCTCCATTGCAAATAAGTGAAGTAAAAAGGGTGCAAAATATCTATTTAGTTTCTCAGCCCAAGGAAGCTTATCCATAAAGGATACCCTCAAATCAATATCTAAATCCTTGCAAACTTTTTTCCATTTCTTTGAGGCAATAAGTGTATAAACAGGAGCCTTTGGCCAAATCTCATGAAAGGCCAAAAGAACTTTTTCTGCCCCGCCAAACTGAACAAGGTCATCATGTATTATTGCTATTTTCATATGGTGTTATATAAATCCAATATCTTTTGGGCAGATGTCTCCCACGAATAAGCTTTAACACGTGCATGTCCTAAGGAATCCTTAGCGTCTCGTGGTTCATCTAATGCTTCAATAATCGTTGCTGCCATATCCTTTGTATCTCTGGGATCAAAATAATAAGCCGCATTACCTCCCACCTCCGGCAATGACGTAGTGTTAGAACAGACAACCTTTGTGCCACAAGAAAATGCCTCTAATAATTGCAGCCCAAACCCTTCATACTTTGAAGGATTAACAAATAGCTCCGATCCGGAATAAAGAATTGGCAAATCTGAATCATCAATGAAATCTGTAAAATCAAGTTTTGAAAAAACCTTTGAGTCTTTCCATTCCTCCTCTAAACGTTCATAGAAAAAATGCTTCTTACCACCCAATACCAACTGAAGTTCTGGGTGCATTTCCAAAACTATTTCAAAGGCTGTCAACATACCCTCAACATTTTTGTGCGGATGCGCATTACCAACGTAGAAGAGATAGGGTCTTTTAATATTGTACTTAGGAAGCGTGTGCTCAATTTGCTCCTCAGTAGCTCTACTAAAATCCCCTGAAACCGCATTAGGAGCTACCAAAACCTTATCAGCTGAAACTTTGAATGTCTTTACAATATCGTCCTTAACAAAGTTAGTTACGGTTAGTATTTTCTTGGATCTCCAAACTGCAACAAAAAGAGCAAGTTTAAATCCTAATCTCTTTACCTGATAAAAAAGATAATTCCGCGTAGAGGCACGACCAGTGTTAACCCTAAGAATCGTTAGGTCATGTATGGTTACAACAAACTTTTTAGGATAAAGGATGGGTAAGTTGAAGTGAGGTATATGAAGAAGGTCTAGTTTCTCCCTGAGGAATATAAAAGGAAGAACCAACTGTTCAGCAAAGGAGTGCCAGGTTATATCTGCCCTAACTTTCTTAAAGTTCTTAGGAAAGTGAACATTATCAAAATCTTTATCCAAAAAGAACAAAACATATTCATTTTCAGAATCAAGTTTAACTATTTGATTAACTATTTCTCTTACATATCGTCCCGTTGTGGTATTCCACATCCGGCAATCTATTCCTATACGCATATGCGTATTGTACTAAATATCTCAAACATTTTTGTTATCATTCCCGTATGCGTAAAAAACCCTTTCTAGATATCTTTGTTGTCGGCGCTGGAAACGGAATCAATGCACTTCTCGGAATAATGTTTTTTACTGCAGTGGCAAGGACCCTTCCTATAGAAGATTTTGGTAAGTATGCGCTTCTAACAAGTCTTCTCGTATCTTTATCCAAAATCATGGACTTTGGTACCAACTCCCTTTTCGTTGCCAAGTCTATTACAAAGCCTCAGCAATATATAAATAGGTTCTTTACCTTGAAGATAATCCTTTTCTTTGCAAGTATCCTAGTAGGAGGAGTTTCCCTCTTTTACCTTAAACTTCTATCTCCTGAAACACTTGGAATATTTGTAGTGGGTGCAATTGGCTATGGAATAAACATTACTCTATTTGCCTATTTTCAACGTACAGAAAGATTTGTAAACGCTGTATTGCTAAATACTATTCCGGGAGCAATAAAAGCATTCACTGCAGTATTGGTCTTTACAGGTTTGTTCACACCAAACCTTATAGATGCCTTTGCAGTTTTCTCCTTTTCCATACTTAGCAGCTTCTTATTGGCATTCTTTCTTCCAAAGGATTTCCTTAAGGCTAAATTTAACTTTAAAGATGCCATAGAGTTCTTAAGGGAGACTATTCCAGCAGGAATATCTCAAATAATTAAGGAGGGTTGGCCCGCAATTGCTAACACCTTAACAAAGATCTTTAGAACCTTCTCTGATGTAGGTATTTTTTCCCTTGCTCAAAAGATCGCAGATATATTTACGCTAATTTCCATGTCAGTTTTCACGGTACTTCTACCAAAGAATGCGCATAGAAAAAATAAACATCAAAAATATGACTTGAAGGAAACCGTTCTCCTGGGCGGGGGGATTCTTTTGCTAGCAGGAATTGCAATGATAGTAGCCAATTATCTAACTGTGCCTGTATTTGGTGAGAAATTCTCTGACTCTCTATCCCTTCTAAATATATTGATACTTGCTGCAGCTGTTACAGCGATTCACACCTTCATGGACAACTACTTCTTTATTGAAGAAAAAACTAAAACACTAATGACAATAACAATTGGAAAATTAGGAATGTTTATCCTTACGGCTGTTTCACTTATTCCAAGATTTGGTCTAATAGGGCTTGCTTCTGCAAACTTAATAGCAGCTTTATTTGCGCTTGTTATAACCTATGGGAATATCTCAAGGAATAGCAACAGGCTCAGTTAACTTTTTATCTATTTCTTGCTGCCACTGAAGTACCTCTGATTGCAGCCTACCCTGCTCATTAAGTTCAACTACAGCTATGGGATCCCCCTTACTTCTTTTCTTGGCTAGCAGCTTATCCAAATTGATTAGCTCACGTTCCAAATCATCAAGTATATTTAAATCTCGCTCATACTCAGATTCTTGTCTGGCCAAAACATAATCACCCATTTCTTCTACTAATTTTCTGTATTCATTCTTTTCTGCATAACTCTCAAAACGACTTTCCTTTGTTACAAAAACAATAGATTGATCATATACAGCAACATCCAAGGTGTTCTTTAAACTTCTAAAATCAGTATCCACAAAGTTTCCGTCTGTGTAATACAAAATAAGAGGTAGCTCAATCTTATCTACGTATACAGGAATCTCTAAACCAAATAACTCATCTTTTCTTTGTAAGAGAGTGGCCTGGGCCCCTGTTAAATCCCCTGTATAAACAAGATCCTTAACTAAGAAAAGATAGAATAGTGAAAAGGCTGTTAAAGAATAGATAAAGAAACTTTTCATAAGAGGCTTAGAGAAAATCTTCATCTTCACTGACATTAGATCATAGAAACGTTCAATAAATCTTCCAACAATAATGGACAGAACTGGATAGAGAGGCATGATGTACCACACAAGCTTTGATTTAGCACTGGAAAAGAATAGGAAAATCACTAAGGACCACACAACTAAAAAAATGTGCGTCCTATTCTTCTTAACAAAGGCCTGGAAAACACTGAAAGGAAACGCCGCAAGTAAAGCAACAAACCAGATACGCATACTAACCTTAAGAATGATCATATACCACCAGAAAGGCCTTCCTTTTTGTTCAATTGCCTCAGTTCCTCTAGTTAAAACATGATATATAAAATAATTGTCTACGAAGCCCTTACCGAATCTTCTAAGCATTTCTATATGCCAAGGCATAAACACTACTAAGAGGGCTCCCATTAATGCAAAATACTTTTTAAATAAATCTTTATTAAGTTTTCTTTCCTTTGAAGCCAAAAGAATTAGCTCATGGATACCTATAACAACAAGAGGTAAGAACCCAACTACATTCTTAATCATTCCCCCAAGACCTAGAGCTACTCCAACCCATACCCAGTTTGAAAGTTTATCTTTCCCAGTAAATGTTTTGTAATAAAACATTAAGGCTAAGGTCATAAAGAAAGTCACAGATACATCCATCATGGAGGCTCTGGAGTAATAAATAAATTGTGTAGTGGTTGCAAGTGTTAATGCTGCAATAAATGCGGTGGTTTTATTAAACATGCGCTTAGACAATTGATAAACGATAAATAGAGTAGAAAAACCAAGCAACGCAGAAGGCAATCTACCCGCAAACTCAGTAATTCCAAACAGCTTCATTGAAATAGCAGCCATCCAAATGTAGAGAGGAGGCTTTTCAAACCAAACGCTCTCTGGATTCCAACGCAAAACTGTAAAATCACCCGAATTAACCATATTCTTTGCAATCTTTGAGTAAATTGCTTCATCCCATGGGATGAAGTGATTGTTACCAAGACCAGAAAAAATAACTGCTGCTCCAATAAGAGCGATAGCAATATAAGGGAACTTGTTTGATTTCAAAAAGCGCGAATATATATTGTTTAAATTAAACTTCTTTCCGAGAATGCTAACCCCGTAGAGAAAATACAAAAAGAATATTAGCCAAAAATACTCTGACTTGTATGAATAAAATATTGCTGCGGTAAGCCAACCTACCAAAGAAGAAAACATTCCCGCAGAGAGTAAGAACCTTTCGTTATCCTTTTCTGTTAGCGCTGCATATAGAAGCGTGAATAATATAAGAGATATAAGCATAAGAAAGGAAAACATCCCTAATGCTCCAGTTTCAGCTAAGGTTTCCCCCCAAATAGAATGTCCGGGCGCTCTAAAACCTGAGATAAGAAAAATTGGATCTCTCCCAAAGAACGTAGGTGCAATGTCTGTCTCGGCGAACTGTTCAAAAAATCCTCCTGTTCCCCCACCTAAGAAAGGAAACTTCTCAAATACCTGCCAGGAGCCTTCTAGAAGCAACATATGTGCGTCAAAGGAATCCATTCGATAATGAAAATAGTCTTTGATAACTTTTCTGAAAGGGCTCGCTTTGTCGTTATATTCTAATACCCCAAGTCCTGAAACTAGAACAAGAGATAAGATCAGGCCATATATTCCCTTCATGCCCCATTTTCGAATAAGTAATACTATTGCGAAGGTTAAAAGGGCAACACCTGCAAGAATCCAAGCACTTCTGGAGTTTGTAATAAATAACATGGAAGCTATTGGAATAAGAACAGCTAAATGATGAGCTCTCTTCTTCCAAGTCTTCGCAGCAAGAGTAAACATCCCCAATACAGGTAACGTACTAGCAAGTAGAGCAGCAAAATGGTTTACATCCCAAAAGGTTGCACCAATTCTTGGTAATCGACCATGAACATTCCAAAGAGCACCAAATATAAATCCAGTCGAAGTGTAAACACCAAGCTGAATGAAACCAAATATTGTAAGGCCAAGTGCTATATAAATGTAAGTCCAAATTAAACTCTTAATACGTTCGGTGTCATCCCTAAGCCTAGTAAACAAAACTACACCAAGAATCATTATTGTTGTTTGAAAAGCATAAAAAAGAATACTGGCACGTAAGTTTTCTGTAAAAAACAGAGAAAGTCCATTCACCATCCAATAAAATGTCAAAAGTAATATAAAAGGCTCAGAAAAGAACTGAATGATCTTCTCTTTTTGTACACCCTTCTTAAAAAAGGCTACAACCTGCAGCGCTGCATCCACCGCAAAAGCCAACATAAAGATACGCACAGGTACCAAATCCCACTGGTAGATACTAAAAAACTCTTTGTGAAGTAGTACCGATAGTACTAATAATAGTGTAAGAGAGGCATTGAAGTCCCTTTTAATCAACCAAAGAGATAAAAAGAAAATTAGTATTAGGATGGATAATTCTACTATTGGCATGTATTAGTTTTTCAATAAATCCTCGTAGACAGCGTGAGTTCTTTTCGCAACATTTTCCCAAGTATACTCTTCCTTCATTTCTGCAGGGATCTCTGGTCTGGGTGCGTTGTAGGCCTCCCTAATAGCATTCTTAATGGAGGACACATCACCGGGGTCACAATATGAAACATGATCCCCAGCAATCTCCCTCGCTCTACTTCCTGCTGCTACAGCGTTAGTTCCGGAAAACAAAGCTTCTAAAATAGTTAGACCTGATGTTTCAAACCAACTAGCAGAGACCAATACCTTAGCATGGTGAAATAAGGCGGGAATCTCTTCCCAAGGAGTATGAGGTATATAGGTAAGCCATGAATTTTCAGATACCTTCTTGTCGAATTCCTCTAGAAAGGATCCATGATTAGCATTTTTCTTTCCCGTAAATACTAATTGAACATCTATCTCACCTTCCTTTATAAACTCTTCCACAGCCTCAATGATTCTTACGTTATTTTTTCTTGCTTCTACTCTACCTACACATAAAATATAATCTTCTACGTCTACAATGCTGGGATACTCTTGATCAAGTAAAAAGTGATCGCCTACCCCATTAGGCACCTTTGCCCAATTGATATCAACACCATAGGTATCCTTAAGATCTTTTGCCTCCGCTTCCGTCTGCACAAGTACAGCATCTGAAAAACTAAGGGTCTTTGTATGCATATTCTTTAATCCAATAATAATGCTCATAAGAGTAGGGTAAGCTTTCTTTGGGTTTTTAAGAGACCTATAAATATTCTTCCAAGTATCCCTTTGATGTTGTTCCTTAAAGAAGAAAGAAATTATCTTTCTAAATCCAAAAGCGTATTCGTTATCAAAGCGAGTTACTTCTTTTACTGAATGGTGAATAGGGGACACAACAAGAGGTTTTCCTGCTTCCTTTGCTTTCTTCGCATAAAAGTAGGTTTCAGGAGTCCAGTCCATCTGAAAAACATGAATTAAATCATAAGCACTAATATCTTCGTTAATATCCGTTGAAATCTTTGACTCAACACCAAGTTTTTTTAATTCCTTAGCAGTGGTCTGCATCTGTATTAGATCTCCCCCACCGATATCAAACAGGTCTACCCTGCTCCACATTAAAACCTTCATACTTGTGTCCCTAATAGTTCGAAATACAAAGTTTCATAATTATTTACAAATATCTCAATCGTGTAAAGTTTCTCAACTCTTTCTCTAGCATCATGCTTAATATTATCTAAACGATCCTTTTTAGAATAGAGGTTATACATTTTTTCACTTAGGCTTTCTGGGTTCTCTGTTTCAAAAAACATTACAGAACTACCACCAACCTCTTGAAGCACCTCAAGATCAGAGCAGATAATAGGAAGAGACATAGACATGGCTTCAATTAAAACAAGACCGAAACCCTCAGCTAAAGAGGGGAACACAAAACAATCAAATGCTGAGAAAAATTTAACCTTATCTTCCTCTTCAAAGGGAACTCCCGGCATAATGACGTTTTTTACAAGACCCAACTCTTTAATCTTTGCTTGCAAATGCCCTTTAAGGTCACCGCCCCCTGCAATCAGTAAGTAGGTTTTATCCTTATCAACACTTGCTGAGTTAAAAAAGCGGTGAAATGCGTATAACAAAACTGGAATTCCTTTTTCTATACTTAATCGTCCCAGTGCACCAAACACATATGCATCTTGGGGAATATCATAACGAGATAGAATTTCTTGTCGGTATTCCAAGCGCTTCAAATCATCAACTTCAAAGTCATCAATCTTCACACCATTTGGAATAATTTCTAACTTACTTTCCCTAATTCCCTCATCTACCTTAGTTCTCTTTCTGGTAATGGTAAGGGCTAGCTCTCTTGTCGAAAACATGTTTACTAAAGGCGTATAGAATAGTCTCGAATTTAAAAGCTTCTTAAATGAAGATACCTGCCACTCTGAGATTGGTGTGTGCGTATGTGAAATACGTACCTTTGTTCCAGCCAAGAAACCAGCCAACATAGCGTTACCCGCAGCTTTAAGCTTTTGGGCATGTACTACATCAATCTTTTCTTGTTTTAAGAATTTTCTGAGGGCGAGGATATATGAAGGATCAATGTCTAATCCTATTTTTCTTTTAATAACACTGGCACCGATTTCTTCAAAGTCAGCTCCTAAAGGTCCTTCTTCTAACCAAATGAAGACGTCATGACCTTTGTTAACCATACCTTCTGCTAAATCTAAGGTGTGCTTTTCAGCCCCACCACGCTCGCCAGAGTTGATTACATAAACAATTCGCATACACCGTTATTATACTTTATTTATAAGGCTATGAGACACAAAAAAAGCCCCGAGATGTCCCGGGGTCTAGTTTTGTTTTATGGCATGTTTTTTGGTGTATTCAACTGTCTCGGACCAATCGCCTGGTAAGGTGCTTGATCTAAGCTAACACCACCTGGTAGAGATAGAATAACTAAGAGTTATTCTTTCTACTCAGTAAAGATTATTGCCAACAACGTCGTAAATTTGCTCTCCAGCCTTAGATTTTCGTACGTTAAGCACGAAAGTAGATGGTAACTTCTAATGGGGATTATGGTCAAGAGTTTATTTGAGTTTGGAATAAATGAGATTTAACATATTGGAGACTTTCCCATCCCAATCGTTCTTCTCAGCCACTTCAAGACGTGCTTGTACCTTCTCTTTGGAGTCTTCTTTAAGCGCTTGTTCTAATAGATTGGAAAAATCCTCTTTGTTTTTTGCAATATAGGTAACATCTTTAAAAGGCGCATAAGCTGGGAGGTCGGTTACAACAGTTGCAAGTCCCCCAGCGAGGGCATCATGAAACTTTATTGGAAAACATCCCCCAACAGTGTAGTCATTTAGTTGAAAAGGAATAATAAAGGCATCAAAGCCTGCATAATAATTCTCAAGACCTTCGTAAGGACGAGATCCTAAAAAGTGAACGTTATCTAAATCACCGAAACCTAACTCTTCACTACTTGCCTCTCTATCCTTTAAAGCCATAGGTCCGATTATCACAAAGGAGTAATTTGGATTCTTCTCAGCAAGGTACTTAACAAGTTCTTTATCGAATTTATATTCATCAACAGCCCCCGTAAAACCGATCCTTGGTCTTCTAATGCTTGAAAGATCAGATGGAATAGAATCTTTAAGATCTGGAGATTTACTAAATTTAGGGTAGTTACCAACGTTTGGTGTGTAATGAACTATGTCTGTGTAAACTCCAAGCTTTTCTACAAGACCTGGGGCTGTCGCAAAAACTAAATCTGCTTGCTCCGTGAGGGACTTCTCTTGCGCTATTATCTTTTCCTTACCAACTGTTGCGGAATAGAAAAGGCTGTTTTCTGGAAACGCAGCATAATTATCCACACAATCATAAATTAATAGATCTCTTGAGATTAGATCTAGATAATTCTGTAATCCAGGGGTCTCAACGTGATAAACCCAAAGAATTGTTCTTTTATTCGGGTCAAAGTTTCTCCCCGCGAGAGATGAAATTCTTTCTGCGTGCATCTTAGAAGTCACTTCCCCATTTGGAAGCATATTAAGAGGAGAATAAATCATTACCTTTTCTTCTTTGTATGTCTGGGTTAGAAGTCTTTTTGGACTCCATTGCCTTCTTACTATTTGTTTTGCAAAAAGTCTCCCAGTGTTTATCGGAGGATCTACAAACAAGACATTATGTCCCATCTTAGACAGGCGAGACATTACATGTTTTTTATTTGTGGGTAATGGATAATCCCACATCTGATTGGACAGACAGATTATGTTAAATTTTTCGTTAGTCATAAATACCTAAGCAATGAGGGCAAGGACGCTCTAGTAGTCTTAATTTTACTAGTACCCGTCTAATATTGAAAGCCAGCTCAGAATCCTTAATAGACCAAAGCCATTTCGTGTCCCTAAACCCATTATCATAAGCAGCATGCCAAATACCATCAAAGAAAGCTATTCCATAAAGCTGAACTGCAACAGAAAATATAAATAATGCTAAAAATATCTTTCTACTCTTCTCATAAAGAGATGACTTTATGTAAGGCACCATTAAAATAATCATAAAGGGAATAACATCACTAGCCATCCTATACCCAAAGGACCACCCTCCGTACCAATGCTTCCAAATACTATAGATTAGAGTGTGTATAAGAACAATTGATCCAAAAACTACATAATTAAGATTTACCTTCCATTGTTTTCTCCTTAAAGCTAACCAAAGACCAATTAACGCAAATATCAAAACTGGAGAATATATAAGAATTCCTTTGCTAGGAGATAACCACATACCCAAGAACCCTTCTGGAAACTTAGATTGCCATCCCATGAACCACTGCCCTGCGTAACCATTATTAGAAAGATCCACATAATACTTACCTGTGTACCAGATAAAGAACCAAATAGGAGGTATGAAACCTAGAACATATAAGGTCGCAGGTTTTATAAAAGACTTTATACCTTTCCAATTTTGATAAACAAAGATTAATGACAAGAAAGGAATCACAATACCTGCGGTTGGGCGAGAAATAGCTACAAGGGATAAAAAGAACGCCATAAAAAACCACTTACGCTCGAATAAAAACCACAAAGCAAGAATAAACAGAAGTTCAACTGTTCCGTGTTGCCACAAAGCCTGAGAGATCATTGCAAAATTCACAGTTGCAAAAAGGTAAACGTAAGTCAAAAGCTTTGCTTTCTTATCCTTAAGATCAAAATGCTTCCTAAGGAGCATGAATAGAAAGCCCCCAGATAACGCCACAATAAATGCTCCTGCTAGATGTCCCATGTAGGTCATTGTTTCTAAGGTAACTGGTAATCCAAGTTTGAGCGGTAAAAAGTAAAGAGGTAAAACTAAAAGAGATGTAATTATTGTGAATGCTGAAACATAATGCTCCCCTACCCTTCTTGCATAAAAAGGTATCATTCCCTTCTCGTAATCTCTGTCCTCTGGATGAGGGTAATTTTCCAAAAGAATGTCATAGTACGTGTCTATATAGAGAGTTCCTTCATTAATAATTGCTGCGGGAAGAAACATTGCAGGCAGCGTGTCCTCAGACTGTATGGGTAATTGATTTACACCTAGCTTATAAACAGCTAACCAAGAAAAAAAGTAGATGGTTGCAGCAACAAATGTAATTCTCCAAAAATTCTTATACATCAAGGGTATTCTACCAAACAAAACTCATAGGATTTTGTACAATATTGAAGCTGAGTCTTCGTATAGTACCTCTAGTTTACTCGTGTCTTCAAGCACTTGCAGTGTGTCTTTAAATACCAAAAGGTATTCTACGCCTAGTTTATTTGCGAACTCTGCTCCAGAAGAAGTTTTCAGATTCTCGGTAAATTCTGCAGGCGTAAAGCCCTCTATATATAGGTGCTTGGGATTCATAAGATGCTGCTGATGAGTGCCTAACCAAAACAGCGCGCTGTCTACCCTATCGTACGGAAACACCATAAACTTAGATTCTTTATCCAAAGAGTCGCGCATATATTCATATACGGGAGGTGCTTGCCCCACACTCTCAAATTTCAGTGGAATGTACGTTTCGAAAAGCGTAACAATTAGGAGTAAAGCAATGAAAATACTGACTAACTTTCTTTGAGTAGTGAATCTCTTGTACATTGAATCCACGGCTCCTGCCACCAATAACAGAGCTAATAAAAGAAGGAGTATGCCTAATCTAGAAGTTGAACGAAACATGGGGAAAAACTTGTACATGAGTTGGCCAGGCGTAAAGAAGGTGATTCCGCGAACTGTAAAAAAAGGAGGAAACATAAGCGACCCAATGATGACAAACATTACTCCAAATTTTGTACTTACCTTTTTTAGTTTCTCGTCGCCACCTAACAGAGCATAGATAAACGCTATTGCTGTGCTAGTTAGCAACAGTAAGCCGAAATAATTGCCCTGATGTTCAGCTGCAAAGTAATCGTCCGCCAAAAAATAATTAGTATCATTAATCCTCCTTAGGATCTCCTTTGAAAGCCCCCCAAGCCAAGGATTTTTCACAGGAGGAATTGCGAAATACCAAGGGCGCGAGCTAAAGTGAAAAAAGTCCTCGTAGGGTCTTGCCACACCTATTTGGGATATTGAATCCGTGGGGTAGTCAGAACCTGCAATATAACCAATCCTGACGAAAGGCCATAAGATTATCGCGGAGGCAATTACACTACCAAAAATGATCAACAAGTAATGGCGCAAATTACCCCTGGTGAACACGGCGTGCAACGATAGAAATATCAAAAGAAAAAAACCAATGTAATTTGAGATCAATATGCTCCCAAACAAAACTGAGGTGAGTAAGAAAACCCTCTTTCCTGTCCAACCCTTGTCATCAAACTTAAACAGTAAGTGAACGAAAAACGCAATGACCCACAGTTGTGGCAACGCAGGGTGGACACCCAAATGAATCCAAACGTATGTGGAGAAAGTGAAAATAAGAGCATAAACCAAACCAAATCTATACCTCTTAAATAACAGATAACTGACTAGGAGGTTTAAAACCATGGTTACTAAAAGAAAAAAATTATAAAATCCTGCACCAAAGAGATGCAAAAAAACGGCAAGACTTGAGAACAAAACAGGCTCGCTAGTAACAAAGGGAGCAAGCATATACGAAAAATATGATTGATAAACGAAGTGGTTTGCAAGGCTTGGCAACAAAGAAAAAAACCCCTCACTAACATGAGGCCACACCAATAATACTATCTGATCCTCAAGACCACCAACGATTGGTAGCATTAATTCCTTTCGGGCCTATAAGTCCGCTTACACTGCATATGGTGAAATGATATCATACAGAACATGGGGAAAATTAATGACATGGTTTGGCTAATACGAAGGGCTCTTCTGATGGACAGGAAGTTATTTTTGAACAATAAAACCATGGGTCTTGTGGAAAAAGCAGAGATTGTACTTATGAAATATATCTCCCTAATAAAGCATCTCTTCTTTCCTTTTTCTCACGGAGAATCAAATATTTCATTACAAAACCACAAGTTATACTACAATTCCCCTTACGGCATTGCAGGTTACCAAGCAGTAATGTGTGAACACGTACCCTGGCTAAGCAATTTAGACATTAAAAAAAACTCCTTAATCCTAGACATTGGAGCAAACGTTGGATATGTCGCTCTGGGGTGCACTAAAATGTTCCCAAAAAATCAAATACTTTGCTTTGAACCAGGTAGTGCAGCTTTTGACTCCCTGAAAAAAAACACAAAACACCACAAAAGAATTCAACGCTATAAACTCGCTATAGGAGTAGAGAAAGGAAAAATGAACCTATTTGGAAAAAAATCCGAAACTGCAATGGCTAGCCTAGTTGCAAAAAACGAAACAGAACTCGTTGAAACGGTGGAAGTTGTTTCACTGGACCAATTCCTCAAAGACAATAAATTGAACAAGTCTATCGCTTTATTGAAAATCGATGTGGAAGGATTTGAGTTAGAGGTTTTAAAGGGGGCCAAAAAAGCACTTAAAAAAACTTCCTATATTCACATGGAAGGAAATCCGAAAAACTATGCAATATCTGAAATCTTCAAGGAAATTTCAAAAAGCGGTAGAAAGTTTCAAATTAAGTATTTACGTAATTTTTCAAATAACCCTGATGACGAACTCCTGGGATTTGATATGCTATTAGAACTAGAATGAATAAAGTAAAGAAAAAAGTAATAATCAATTTTGGTTGTGGTACTACAACAATGAAGGGTGCCATCAATGTGGACGGCATAAAAACACCCAATGTTGATAAGGTGGTAAATTTTGAAGAATTCCCGTACCCGTTCAAGAGCAACTCCATTGATGAAATACATGCATACTTTGTCCTGGAACATCTAGACGATCACCTTGGTGCAGTAAAAGAAATGTATAGAATTCTTAAAAAGGGAGGCATGCTATACGTCAGGGTGCCTCATGGCTCGGGGTGCTATGGGCAATGGGGGGAATTTACACATAGGCGTGGATACGGATATAGAGCTTTTGACATATTTACCGACGAAAACTCAAGGTCCTACTATTCCGGGGTAAGATTCAAGACAGTCTTTAGAAAACTAAAATACTTTCTAACCTATCCCAATGACTTCTACAAATACAACACATGGTTCCCCCACTGGGAAAAGAGCTGGTATGCACCACTCGTTAAGGTTTGGGTTAATACCATTCAATTCATGATAGATCTTTCACCAGAAATATTTGAGAGATTTTGGTGTTACTGGGTCGGTGGAGCTGCAGAAGTTTATGTGGAACTCAAAAAAATTTAGAAGCCAATATTGCTAAGCACGACCGTCTTTAAGAAGATCAACTATTAAATATACAAACTCTATAATTAGAAAAATAAAAATCCATGCTCCCATACGTTGTGACTGATCAGTAAACTCAAAAAACCTAAACAAAAAGGTAGCTACGCCTAGCCCAGCAACAAACAGGGGTATAACAACCTTCTGTTGAACAAGAAGCAAAGATAATATAAGAACAGCCAAAGTAAACCAAGAAAATATTCCAAAAATTTCTCCTGCACCAAGTGCATCAGCAAAAAGGAGGATCACAGAAAAAAACAATATACTCTTTGGTCTCACCACTTTTTCTCCTTTTTTGCAAAAAAGATATATAAACTGGATGAGATACCCAACGTTATCAAAGAAACAGTCAAACCAATATAATAAAGTCTCTGTGGCCAAAATTCTATTGTTAGTACATAGTCTGTGAGACCACCCGTGTCAGTCGGCTCAATGAACCACGTATTTCCAAAACCATTGGTTTCAATGTGTGATTCGTCTGCAATAGGTTTCCTAAACCAGTTTTGTACTAATCCTTTATACATGAATAAATCACTATGCTGTCGCTCAATTATGTCTTCATTAAAATATTCTGCGATTTGAGGACGCGGCTCAGAAATAGATGTATCAGATAAATACAACTTCCAGCCAGGGTTAAATAACTCACTAAAGACTATAAAGTAAGGTTCTGTTGCACCAGAAATTTTCACCTCATACCTAGTAGGGTTAATTTTAAAAAACTCCATTTTTGGTATAGTGCGTAAGTTCTCTCTCAATTTCTTTACTATAAAGACACTAGAATCAGATATGGGACGAATTTTTATGTTAGAAATTTCAATATTTCGCCCAGGAATGTACCCCGGAGGCAATTCAAAATATAAGTAACCCCCAATATCTGAGCCTGAAGTAGAAACAAACCTATTACTATATGTCCCATCACTTTCTGTAGTTATAGGAATAGAAGTTAGTTCAGCAAGTCCCTCGAAGGTTTCTTCAGACCCAAGAGAACCTTGAAACACCCTCAGTCCAAAACTGTCCACTTCGGCCTTGTAATCAAAGGTAATTTCATACTCTCGGCCGGGTTCCAAGGTTTGCACTGAAATCAATTTACCAAATTTCTCCTCTGTCACGTTTTCAAGTGTATAGGAATTGTCCAAGACACTCTCAGTACTAACTAATGAAAAACTGTCGTAAAGGTCCACAACTTTTTGATGATGCCACTCGTTATACGAAGTTTTAACATATACATCATAATCTCCCTCAGACCCAATTCTAAATGTATAGCAATACGCCTTCTCACAGGGCAAGACGGCATTTCGAACTTTTTTAGAATAAGAATCAGACAGTTGTTTCAAGTTGGGAATTTGAACTCCACCAGAACTCATTTCATAAGAAGACTTTTCCAAGTATGCGCGAAGTTTTATAACAAGCTCCCAGTACTTTTTACCATCTATATCCTCCCTACCACTCTTGGCAAGTTCTTCCAACAAAACACTTGCTTCGTTGTAATAAGAATACATTAACCCTGCGACCTTCTCACCTACATCGTTGGTAGGATTGTACCTATCTAACTCGCACGATTTCTTTGCTCCCAACCACATCAATCTCTCAATTCTGTCCAGTTCACTTGTAGATGTTGCTAATATGCCTTTTTCTTTGATAAGAGCAATATTATAAGCCAACGAGCCGGGTATAATATTACATTCTGGCCACCGCCATTCGGGCTGCCATGCACTATCAAAACGCACAAGGCTACCTGTGGAAGCATAGTAATCAGCAACATCAAGAAAGGCGCGGGAGGGCGTTTCGCGACTAATATAGTAATTTGTTCTTTCATTAAAATCGGGATAACTAAGCGCCTCCGTCAAGCTCTCGGTAAACGAATCTATGTAAGCGCTTGTTCTGGGGATATAAATATGTGGAAGGTAGTAAGCATCTGATGCCTTGTATAACTCAATATAGTCTCCTTTGTAGAGTGGTTCTAGATCTCTCCCCTCAATATAAGACTGAATCTTATCTTCGGTTGCACTTATAAACTTTTCTGCAACATCTCTATGATATACAAAATATTTAGTATTCAGCAAACCCATCAAATTAAGAAGCCATCTCGAATCCTCCACACTATCGACATTCCAAAGAGCACCAAAGTTCCACGTATCAAAAGGGTAAAAACTGTTCATATTGATTGTGTTATTAGTAAATAACTGCACACTGGGATCAACTCCAACCAAATTCCATTTTGTGAAGTTAACCCACCCTACTGAGTTAATGACACTGTAAGGCGTTCGCAAAACCTTATAATCTGTTAGGTCATTGTTCACAATAGCTGCGGCGGTATAATAATCCTCCGGAATCTCATGAATATATTTGAATTTTCCTTTTTTATAGCTTTCTCCCTGACGAGAATTAAAAGATAAGGAGTACTCGGTTTGTAAGTTTCCCATAAACATTGGGTAAATGCTCAAACATGAAAGAACAATCAATACATAAGGAACCCAAAAGTACTTCTCCTTTTCATCAAGATGCTTAATATAAATCAATATTAAAAACAAGAATGGAAAAAATATAAGAACCTTATCATAGCTACGTACGGCACTAAACAACGGGTTTTTAAAGATTGTCCAAATAATAGGTTCCCCAATAATACCCCTACCTTTAGTTATAAAGAAAAGACAAAAAATCAAAAGCCCAAAATAGGCTATGAAGATTTCCTTGTTGTGTCTATCTTTCCAAGTAAATGCCCTTAAGTTTATGAAACTAAAAAAAGCGAAGAAGGAAATGTACAAAAAAACTAAAGGGGAGATTTGTGAAAGATATTGCTCCAAATAATTTGTCAAAAATATCACTTCACTGACAGGCACAGTTTGCCAAAATACCCAGGCACGTAAATCTGAATTCGCGGTGCCCGAGGAAAAACGACCAATTAAACCAAACATTTCTACAATCTGAGGGACTACAGTATAAAAAACTGCAAGACCATTAAGAACATATAACAGAATTCCTCTTTTTAACGTTCTAATACGGTCAGGTTCCACGGCTAGAAAGAAAGTGATAAACATAATGAGTGAAAGATTGAGATAAATGAAAAAAGGGAGATTTCCGTTTGCAATATTAGACAAGAAAAAAACACTACCCAATATACCAAAAAGCTTGTAATCAAATTTCTGGGTCTTTAGGTAACGGTATACACCACCAAAAATCGTGGGAATTAATACGTACAGAAAGGCAAAGGGCGAATACCCCCAAATATAATAAAATAAATAAAAGGTGTACGGATTGAAAGTATAAATTAACGTATAGATAACATCAGTAAATTTCTGCTCATATGTAACCTTTTTTCCGAATCGATAAAATCTAAGTGAATAATAAAAGCTGATGAAACTTCCAAACAAATAGACAAGATAATAGACCGATGAGAGTTGCGATGCATTCAAGTTGAATATCAGCTGAAATACATAAAGAATTAGATGAAACAAAATCCAACCATAATGCTGCAAAAACTGACCAACTCCGGTAGACGACCAAACAAACAAAAGTTGTCTTATTTTTCGGGGAAGATCAAAAAATTGAACTGTATCAGATCCAGAAAATATATGTCCTTCGGGAAACTGATTAATTAATGAAACAATTATTATTAAAACAATCGACCCAGAAAAGGCCAATAAAAATTTTAACTTGCCTTTTTCTTGCATATAAAAATGTTCACTGGGGCAATACTCGAAAATAAACTAAATACAAAACCAAGCAGTTTTGCGTTTTCGTAATGACCAATCACTTTTACGACTTCGAGCCCTTGGTTTTTGAGTAACTCTAATGTACCACGTGTTGTCATTCCTCTTAAATGATGCAATTTTTCGTTATAAGGGTTGTTAATTTTACCAAACAAACCCGTTCCTACATTTGGAAACTCATTACTAATTTCCGTCACGTGAGGCTGGAATCCAAGCAACAGCTCAAGTCTTCCCCATAATGAAGCCATATTTGGACATGCAATTATTATTAATCCATTTTCTTTTGTGTGGCGAATACAATTTTTAATTAACTCATCCGTTTTATCTAAATGCTCAATAATTTCCAACGCGGTTACAACATCAAATTTCTTCTTGAGATCAAACTCTTTCTCAACATTCTGCTGATAAAAATCTTCGATAAAATCTGGGATTTCTTCAGGCCTTAAAATGTCGACACAGGAGGGCTTCGCTCCCATATCAGCTATCATTTTAGGGAACAGAAATTTGATTCCTGAGCCGATATCTAAAACCAAGTCAGCTTTCTTCACATAGCTAAGACTATGTCTAAATGTTCCCCTATTCCATGTATGATCACCACCTTGATAATTAATCAAACGTTCTTTCAAATAAATCTTCTACAATTTTACGTTTATCAAACTTCTTTGCCCAGTTTAGCGCATTTTCACTTATTCTCTTATAATATATTTCATCTTCAAACAGCATTGTTATAGCCTCCTGAATACCCTTGGAAGAGCTTGTCACTTCCCCAACCCTATACTTTCTTACATCTTCTGCACTAGAAGAGGCGTTTGTGTCCGTAATTGTTGGCACCCCCAAAGAAGCATACTCTCGAATTTTTAGAGAATCTGAATACTTTCTAAACGAATCTTCCTCGTTGAAAAGGGCAACACCAAGCCACGATTTAGACGATAATCTGGTGCATTCTTCCTTTGAAACAAATCCAACAAATTCTACATTCTCCTCTAGATCCTCTGCATCAATTAGATTTTTTATTTTGTTTACATATGCCACCTCTAATTCCAGGCCACCAACAACCCTTAATTTAACCCTAGGAAATTTCTTTTTTAAACCCGCTATAGCTTTAACCAAATCATAAATCCGATATCTCTCACCCACAAAAGCAGGGATTGTAATAAGTGAAAAACGTTCACGCTCAGAAATGGAAACACGATTTTGTGCATCCGCTCCAAAATCTCTAGAATTCGGCACAAACAAAGCGTGTTTTGCGTTTAAGTCCTCTACCAGGCCTAAAGAAGTAGAGGAAACACAGCCCACCAAGTCTGCATTTCTAATAGCTATTTTAAAAATAGTTTGGTAAATGAAATTTAGAAAAATATTTGGAAATCTTTTCTCTGAATAATCGGTTAAATGAAAATATAGAAATGAAAAATAATTCGTTTTCTTTAGAAAAACTCCTCCAAGTGCAGCTAACGGGTCTGCCGCAACGCAGACATTACCTTTATTACCATATCTAAGTGAGGCATAAATAAAAACTATAATTTCTACCACCCAATTCAGCGGTGCAAAATTCAGCGCAGTTTTAAACCCAGTTATTTTATTAACACTTGAGGAATCTAAATACGAGATATCAGTCCGACTTTCTAGAGAATATTCAAGTGGACTTTCTATCAATAAAAACTTCTTACCTTTTTCAATAAAAAAATCGAGAACAAAATCTACCCCACCCTTTTTACGCTTACCTTCAAAAATCGATCTATGAACAAAAATCACACCATCAACTTTTTGCATCAGACTCTTACCTCATAACATTTTGCCCAAACTTCGAGCAAAAAGATGCGCCACAGAAAATATTCTTTCTGCATTTGAAACACCTTGTGGTCAGATTTTTCGAATAACTTTTCAACAAAGGTCTTACCTAAGAGTTGTACTGCAATCGCATCCGAACTGAAAGCGTAATCCCTGACTTTTGTAATATCTTGTTGCACAACATCATCTATTGGTAAGAAGAAACCACGTTTTTTACGAGTAACTACTTCGGTAGGCAAATAACGTTTTGCTACCTCTCTTAAAATTAACTTTTCATTTGCCGAAGAGAAATTGAAGATCTCCCCTTTGAGCTTGTATTTTCTAGGTAAAGAATATACAAATTCCACTAATTTATGATCTAAGTAAGGAACTCTTGCTTCGGTAGAAGACTCCATGCTCCCTTTGTCTACCTTCATCAGCAGATGGTTAGGCAACTGAGACTCAACTTCACGCAAAGTTATATCCCTAAAAACGTCTCTTTGTTTAGCATGCAACTTATTTTCGTAGGTTATGTAATTAAAAATATTTTTGGACACATTTCTTGAATTTGCATAATAATACAAACTGTTTCTCCCAAATTTGGGCAAAAGGGAAAATGGTAGTTGAGACAGTCCAAACCAAGAGTATCCCCCAAAAATTTCGTCTGCTCCCTCACCAAGTAATAAAACAGTTATACCCTTCTTTTTTATCTTCTTAGTGAGAATCTGCATGCTAAAGATTCCACCATCGAGCGTGGTAAGATCATCCAAAATATGGATATGTTTTTCTATATTTTTGTTTAAATCAGCTGAATCTATGGTAACCTCTGTGTGGTTTGTACCTAATCCCTTCGCTACACGGAAAGCATTATCGCTTTCATTAAATTTGTGATCAAATTTTGCCGTATAAGTATTGATTGAGTTTTGAAGTTTGTTTTTTGTAATTATGGCTGTCAATAAACTAGAATCTAAGCCACCAGACAATAACACACCTAAAGGAACGTCAGATAGTAAATGCTGTCTCACAGCTTCGTTGAGCAATTCATCTAATTTATCAACTGAATCTGCAAATGAAAGATTGGTTTCCGGGACTGAATTAAGTTCCCAGTAACTCTTCATTTCGAAACTGTCTTTTGATACAAGTGCATATGTGGCAGGGGGGAGCTTCTTTATATTGTTGACAAGCGATGCTTCACTATCTGGCAGATACATGTATCCGAGCAATGTACTTGCCTTTGCTAGATCCAAAGTTGGTGGGGCAACTCTATATAACGACTTGGCTTCCGAAGAAAAGTAAAACGCGTCAGGTGTGTTCATATAATATAGAGGTTTTATACCTATCCTATCGCGGGCCAAAAAAAGTTTTTCTTCTTTTTTATCCCAAAGTGCAATTGCGAACATCCCACGCAACTTGTTTAAAACATCCACACCCCACTCCTCATAACCGTGAATTATTCCCTCAGCGTCACAGTTAGACTTAAAGTTATAGCCCAAACCCTCAAGTTCTTTTTTCAACTCAGGAAAATTGTAAATTTCTCCGTTAAATATCAATTGCCTATTTCCATCCCTGCTGATAAAAGGGTACAAACCGGGTGTTAAATCTTGAATAGCCAACCGACGCATCCCTAATCCACAATTCTCGTCAAGATAAAACGCGCTTTCGTCCGGACCACGATGCTCTATTGCCTCGGTCATCGTTTTTAACAATCTTTTGCTAGCGCTCTGCAAATTTCCTGCTCTATCAATAAAACCTGTAATTCCACACATGTTTGAATAATAACATAGTGACTTTTATGAATTAGGTGTAACAAATAGATGAAAAATGTAGTCAACACAGAAGGAATAATTTTGTTTTACTATCAAATCCAGACACTAAAGCTAACTCCTTCTTCGTTATATGCTGTATAACCACTGAGGTGCTCGGTAAATCTCTCACAGCTCACCTCTTCCCTCAAACCAGCTCACCGTTCTTTCTACCCCATCTTTCAAATTAACCTTGGGTAAATAACCCAATACTTTCTTTGCATAGGAACAATCGTATACATTAACGTCTTCCGACATCCAATGTGAAGCCGTTCGTGAAAATGGGGGGTGAATGCCAAAGAGCCTGCTTATAGTTTCAGCCATCGCCCCAAGATAAAAACCTGTCTTAGGATGCAATTTTATCCAAGGTCGTTTTACATCCTGAACATCAGCTATTGTATTTAGAATTTCCCCAATTTTATAGGACTGACCATCTGTAATATTAAAAACCTCACCCACTGCTTTTTCATTTTTCTCGGCAAGCAAAAGAGCATCTACCACATTGTCAACATAAACAAATTCCATTTTTGCATTTCCCCCCGTAAATACAGGGAATACACCTAACTTCACATACTTAAACATAATTCGTCGAACAATACATCGTGGACCATATACTAAACAGGGTCTAATAACTGTCACAGGTAGTTTATGCTCATGATGAAATAACAAAGCTGTAAACTCCCCTTCTCGCTTGGAAAGCCCATAAAGTTGATCTTCATATTGAAACTCATCTTCTTTTAAGGGGTGGCCATCAGGACTTACACCAAGAACCGAAACAGTACTAGTGTGAACAAACTTCTTTACACCAGCAGCTTGGGCCGCTTCTAATATGTTCTTAGTTCCAACAACATTTACATCATAATAATGCTTGTCAGGTATAGACATTGGGCGAGAAATCGCAGCCAAGTGAAATACAGTATCACAGCCTTTTGTCGCTTTTTGCAGGCTTGAGGGGTTGCGTAAATCACCATAAACAACTTCGGCTCCTGCGTCTCTAACTATTTCTTCATTTTCCTTCTCAATCTCATCCATAGGCTCTTTCAAAGCCAAAACACGCACTGTTCGACCTTGTTCCAAAAGCTTCTCAACCAAGTGGCTTCCAACAAAACCCGTACCTCCTGTTACCAAAACCTTACTCATTGCTTCCAGCCCTCTCTGGACAACTCTGACTTCTTAAAAAGTGAAACGAGAGTACCCCACACATATTCCCACATGGTAATTTCACAGGCCAGCGGATGGAAAAACCATGCAGAATCTCTTTTCTTCATATAACCACGAATTGAATAGATAAATAGCGGAAATATAGTCACGCAGCTCAACATAAATCGCAAAACTGCCCAAATATTAGTTCCTGCCATACTCTCGACCCCCCAATCATATGCCCTGTTGTTTTTTGTGCGATGAAATAAGTAGTCGCGGACACGACGGCGTTGCTTTTTCGCAAACTTAACAATATTGCCTTGGCAATAATCATGAACAATATCATTCTTAACCATTAAGAATGGTGCCACATCGTGCTCGTGTATGTACTTGGTGATAATATCTACATCGAAAAGATAATCCCCTTGCATGCAATCTTTCAGAACTTGTTTTCTAAAAATAGCCCCATTTGCTCCAACAACAGGATAGGTAGGACCTGAAAACTTTGCTAAAATGTAATCCCCCTTATCCTCCTGATCTATTGGTAGTCTTGTCCAAGTTTCTGTCAGAAAATTGTAACGATCTTGATTACCAATAAAAAGCACAAGCGGGTCGTTAACACCGGTTAGGGCACAATAACGGTCTATAAAACCATCTTCTTCTCTTAAAGTAAATTGCCAAGGCTCTGCCCCAATTGCACTCTTCTCACTTTCCAAAGAGTCAATCATTTGTTGTAACCAATTCTCAGAAGGAATAATGTTGTCAGAATCTACTAATGCAATATATTCTCCAGTAGAATTGTTAACCGCTATGGCCTTCCCAGATTCTGCAGTTTTCAAAGGATTATGAACAACCTTAGCCCCATATTTTTTTGCCAACGCAATTGTGTTATCTGTGGAACCACCGTCCCCAAGTATTATCTCTATTTTACTTTTGGGATAATTTTGCTTGCGAAGAGAAACCAAGCAATTCTCAAGCACAGCTGCGGCATTAAGGGTTGGTATTGCAATTGATACAAACGGGGTCTTCATAAAACAAGAATACACTTTATTTCGCTAAATATAAATGCAGTCAGAGATCAAATTCTTGTGGGGTATAATAAAATTAAGTATTTTACTCCTTAGTCGTAATTTGTAGAATGTAAGTGTCTCCATGAACAAAAGTGAAACTAACTTCAAACTTGATTTTATAGGTATAGGATTTCCCAGAAGCGGTACAACATGGTTAGCAAACAATATAGCCGCGCACCCTGAGGTTGATTTTGCAAAGCACAAAGAAACCAACTTCTTTCTTACGAAAAATAGTGAAGTTTTTAGCAAGGAGTCCCTTCTTTATTTGAGTCAGATGAGACCCCCAGACTTTAAAACTTACTTAAATGAATTTACGCATAATGGTGACATCAAAGGGGAATTTGGAGTTTATTATATTTACGATAGATATGCCCTAAATTTATTAAAGAGAAAGTTTCCAGATATTAAGGTTCTAATTTGCATTAGAAATCCGGTGGATTGTTTGGAATCCTCTTATTACTTTGTTCGCTCTTCACACATAGGCTATACCCTAAATGACAACTATCTTGAAGAAGTTCTAAATTCCCCAAATCAGTTATATTCCATAGAACGCGCTAAATATTATGAACATGTGAGATTTTGTAAACATTTATTTGGAGATAAATTGAAAATAATTTTATTTGAAGATATAAAAAGTAACCCAGAAAAAGTCTTGAAAGATGTTTACAAGTTTCTTGGAGTCACAAACCTTTTTTTTCCCAGAAAACTATGGAAAAAAAGTAAACGAGACACTTACAATGAGAAATAAATCTCTAATGAAGGTAGTGCATAAGATAATTTATTTGATACGTAGATCCCCATTTAATCGTGTGTTATATGATTTTATAAATAAGGATTCTACTGTTTTGCGGGTCTATAATAAACTGATGAAAAAGTCCGGACAAAGAGAGTATTTCAGTACTGAAGCAAAGGAAAAACTAGTAAACCTTCTGAAAAAAGATATTAAAAAACTGGATAATATTGTAGATTTTGATTTATCACTATGGCTTAAGCTATGAAAACAATGATAACCATCTAAATACACCAAACGAAGCTAAACTTTAATAGAAGCACGCTCTTTAGCGGCAACATCTGCACTTTCCTTTATTCTTTCGCGAGCCGTCTTATCTTCTTTTTTAGGAATTATATGAGATGCAAGACTCTTGAACGCACTCCACCAAAACTTAGGTGAAGTCCAGCTCACCTTTGTTTGTTCAGAATCAAAATCCAAAAGATGGCCCAAAAGTTTCCATGCCGAATAGAACAAAAACTTAGCGTCTGTATAACTTCTAACACTTAGAATCTTTCTAATAATAAACTTTGGTGTGGCAAAGGATGAATATAATTCTTGGGTAAGTTCAAAAAGAACTTCTTTTTCAAATGGAATCTTCATTACAGGCCCACGCATATCAAAAGCTTCGTAGTCATCAGGGTCCACAAGCAACCAATCCTTTTCTATACACTCTGTGTATAAAGGAGTGCCTGGATAAGGAATAGTAATTGTTGCCTGCATTGTATCTACATATCCTTTATCAAAGCAGTGCTTAGCAACAGCTATGGTATTTCGAGCCATTTCTTCTGTTTCCCAAGGATAACCAAGCATTATGGTCAGGTGAGGCTCAAGACCTGCTTTTTTGGCCATTCGGGCGCCTTCTTCTATCTGATGTACCTGCATCCCCTTATCTAATCTATCAAGGGTTTCTTGATTTCCAGATTCCATTCCATAAAGAATGAATCTAAAATTAGCCTTACCCATCAAATCATAGTATTCCTGACTCAAAGCATTAAGTCTCATGTTGCAGGAAAAAACTACCTTCTTGTTATACCCAGACTCAATAAGAAGTTCACAGAACTTCTTTAAAGGAGGCCCAATAAATAAGGTTCCTGCATCGTCAAAGATTTCCTTAATGCCATAGTTATCAACCACATGCTTAACCTCAGCAAAAAGTCTTTCAGGGCTAAATCTTCTATAAGTACCCTGTGGGTTTAGAGTGTGGTCCCAAACACAAAAGGTACACCTGTTCCACCAACAATCTCTGCCGGAATACATGTATGTTGCTGGGGTGTATTTATAATTACCATTATCATATGCGTAAAGTTCCCACTTTGTCAGATCCCGATCCACAAAGGGAAGATCATCTAACTTGTGAGTCATTTTTAAAGGTCCAGACAACCAATATTCTTCTTTTCCAGTTTCTGGATTATTTTCATACTTAATTAGGTCTGAAAGCTTTACAGAGGCATCCGTTTTTCGCCCCCAAATGCCCCCAGGTAGCACTTCTCCCTTTGAAATGGAGTCTGCTAGGTCCGAAAGAAGAAAGTCGTAATCTCCCCCGGTAAGAATATAGTCCACGTCACTGTTAGCCATTGTTTCTTCGGGCTTCCAGGTCACATGATCCCCTACTATTGCAATCTTCATGTTAGGCATCATCTTCTTCAAGTCGTTGATAATCTTCCAATGTTCCCTAACAACAGGAGCTTTGGTTTCTACCATAAATATATCTGCCTGCGCTTCTTGCAAATTGAATAGCCACTCATCATAGGTCCACTCTTCAGCGATACCATCAAGCCAGATCACATCGTGACCTCTCTCTTGAGCTAGGGATGCAGCATAAGCAGGAACCATAGGATAGATATAGGTTTTTGCATTAAAATATTGGAATTGTCTGTTTTGAGACAAAAGGGGGACTCCCTTGTCAGTCACTATTGGTGGATAACCTATGGCTATCTTTAACTTCTTTTTTGTATCAGACATTTTTAACTAATATATAGACTACTGTGAATATGTTAGGGCGTCAATTATGCTTCGGGCCATAATGTCTTACCATTCATATCCTCAATAATTATGGCAGTGGTGGGACAAGATTTTGCAGCTTCAATAATATCAACTGCATCATCAAGAGTCCCCTCTTTTACATAAGCAATTCCATCATCATCTAGATCAAAAGTCTTAGGGCCCCTAATAATACAAGTTGCTGCACTAATACAAAGGTCATTAATGACCTTAATCTTTAGTTTTGTGTTTTCATCTACTGTAAATTCGTTTTGACCTCTCATTTATCCTCCTAGGTAATTTCCAGTCGTTAAATCGACTGCATGTAATTTTAGCTTAGGTTTGCGTATGAAACCAACAATGAAATTTGCACCATAAATTACATGTGTAGCAATGATACCAACAATCATAAATAAACCGGCAAGCAACATTTTCTCCTCCAGTACTACTCTAATGGACTGCTGAAGCACCAAGAAGGCATAAAGACCAAGAATACCAATATAAATCCCCCATAGCTGAGGTATAAAGGAAGAAACTACAGGACCAGTAAGTAAACCCAGAACAAATAAGCTCGGAATAAAATAGCTCAAAAGACGAGAGGTCTGTGGGAATAACCTGGCAAACTGTCCTCTGTGCTGGCCATATCGTGAAATCTGCTTTAAATGAGGCACTAATACATTTCTTCTGTGATGATAAACAATAGGACGCGGATCATACTCAAAAGGTCTTTGAAATTTATTCACAAGATCAAGACAAAGCTTGGTATCCTCTCCTGGCCAAAATTCCGTTATAAACCCTCCTACAGCCATAAAAGCATCCTTTCTCACAAAAAGGTTCACTGTTGGGTAATCATCCACCTTCCTAGGATTTAAAGGCATATGTCTATAAACAGTACTGTAACTAACAAGTGTGGACTCTAATAAACGCCCACCAAGTCTTTCCAAGAATCCTGCATCTTTAGGTGTCATTGCAGGAGCTCCTAAGGCATATACGTTTGAGTTTCTAAAGATATCTGAAGCATGCCTAAGCCATCTACGCTCAGGATAAGCATCGTCATCTAAAAATACTAGTATATTTCCATCTGCAAGTTCCGCCCCCATATTCCTCTTTTCCCCGGGACCAAGATTTCCTACATTATCAATAAACCTGAACCTTTCATCTAAATCAGCAGGCTTTTCAACAACGGTATCAAATATAAGTATCACCTCAAAATTATCGTAATCTAATTTTTTTAAGTAACTAAAATTCTCCTTCAAATAATCTGTAATAGTTCGAGCAGGAATAATGATGCTGAATTCAGGCTTAGTTATCATTGGAAAAGGAACAGACGCTGCTAAAAGCTGTGCTATATCATGCTGAAGCCACTTATATGAATTACTATCATCATAATATCTCAATACCCTTAAGCGATAAAATACTGCCAAAGTATCAATTACCATTTTTCGAATACCAGAATCAAGCAACAAACTCTTACTAAAGTTTGATTGGTCAAAACCCAAGAATAATTCTATAGGGGCCTCATAAATTTTATTGAACCCAAGTTTTTTAGCTACAGAAAGAAGTTCAATATCAAAAGCAAATTCTTTAATCAAAAGTCTAGGCAACACTGCATCCAAAACCTCACGTTTATAAACCTTGAGGCCCGTCTGGGTGTCAGTAACCTTTAAACCAAACAAAATTCTCACAAAGGTGTAATAACCCCAGCTATAAACCTTTCTCAAAAATGGATAACTCACTTTAGAAGCAGGATGTCTTTTGCTACCAACTATAATATCTGCGTTATACCAGACCATGTGTTCAAGAATCATGGAAATGCTGTTGGAACTTATATCCATTCCAGCATCGATAAAGGCAACATAATCACCCCTCGCCTGGGTCATACCATATTTAACGGCATACCCCTTACCACGGTTTTGTTCATAACCTATTACAGATACATTTGGATGAATAATTTTGGAGGCTTCTTCAAAAGTGTTATCAACAGTACCATCTACAACTACCAGAAGTTCATATTCCCAACGAGTTTCACCAAGAGCCGACAGAATCTCTTCAATGTTCTGCTGGATTGTCTCCTCTTGTTTGTATGCTGGTACTATTACTGAAACTAACATTTTTTGTGAAATACAGTACAACTCCAATAAGGAGAGAGGCAGAAACTGCAAGGTTTACATTTACTACACTAACGATACTATCGTGATATAACGAAATCAAGACTATTTGGGCAACGATTGCTGGAATAAGAAGCAGAAATACACGAACCTTATTGATAGCAAGCAAGAATAGAATCATAAAGTTGATTAACACGTAGGATCCTACAAATAACGCAAAACGAGGTAGATACACGGCAGAAGCAGCATAGGAAGGCCCAAACATTACCCTAGTAATTAGCTCTGGAAATATAAAAAACAAACCAACACCCAATAAAACCACCAATACCTGTAAAAAAAGAAGCGGCTTAAACTTAGATAGATAATCTTCCCCTTTTCCAAAAGCAGATGAAATCATTGGAAACATAACAACTCCTACAGTGCTTGCTCCAAAAAGTAATACCTTTCCAATCGTAACCATTCCAGCATAAATTCCTGCTGAATTACTATCAAAAAAATGCTTTACCAATATCACATCTACGTTGTTAAGTAGAGTCATTCCAACCTGCGTAAATAACACTGCCCTTGCAAAAACCATCATACCTTTGTAGTAAGAACCAAGGTCAGTCTTTTCAAACTTTGAAAAGTTACGTTTTAATAAAAGAACACCTACCAAATACACTACTAATACTGATGCAGCCATTCCACCAAACACACCATATAGTCCAAAACCAAGCATCACAGCCCCCGCTGCCAACCCAAGACGCATAAATTGAGTAAAGGCAGCAAAGAATGCATATGATCTAAAACGCAGCATCCCTTGTAAGTAAGCGTTGGGTAACATAGTGAGGAAAGAAACACCTACAAAGAAACCAAAAAAGTAAAAAAGAGTTACATCGTCAATTCCTAAGAACTTAGCAAGTAATCCTTTGGCTATAACTACTATTGCAAAAAGAAAACCACCAAAGCTTAAAACTACAGTGGAAAGATTGATAAACATTTGTGTTAAAGTATCAAACTTGTTTTCCGAAGAAAGCTGAGCCACAAGTTTAACTAAGGAAGTAAGAGCGGCAGATGTAATCACACCAAATATTAAATACAGGGATAATAGAGCTGTAAACGTACCAAAATCAGAAACAGAAAGCCATCTACCAAGAAATACCTGCAAAATATATGCAAATATACTTCCCATAAAAGTACCGACCGTAACAATAATTGTTTTTGATATAGCAGGGTTTTTAATTAATGCTTTAGCACGATCAACCATTACCAACCAAACCTATCTGTATTTTTATACACGTTATAAATTGGAACTCCTCTTAAATATACCTGCTCTTGAAACTCCCATGCATCACTTTCTTTGGTATCGTCAAACCAAACAGGAAAAACACCTAATAATGCATTCTTTGTATCAGGGCGAATACTTTCAATAGTTGCCCAACCACCTATCTCTCTAACCAGAGGGTGTAATTGAGTGTAATATTTCTCGGGAAAGGCGACAACCATTCTGTCTTCTAGAGAAGTAGTAGAAAAATTCAAGGCTTCTCCGTTTTCAAATGAAACGAGATTATTCTCGTTCATTTCTTCCTCCAAATAATCCATCAAGGCGTGTTGTCCTATCACCCATTTTGGCTCAATTGTCCAAATTCCCTTTTTAAGACCTCCCCCAAGAGGACTAAAATAAGAAAAATAATCAGGATGTAATGCTCCAAGTACGAGCACTGCTGGTAAGAACAACAAAGCTGCAACCTTCATAAACCTTTTTGAATATCTTTCTGCTATTTTGGCTACAGACCACTCAAAGAACAGCCCTGCAAATAACAAAAGAGAAATCATTGAAGGCATTAAATACCTGTCTAATTTCTTTGAAGGTATAGACACTTCTATCGCATATAAAAGAGCATATGCGAGTGTAAAAAAGGCAAACTTCTTCTTCTCAGAAGAAAGTCCTTTGAAAAGCCATAAAGACCCAATAACGCCTCCAATTAGATATAGAGAAGACTTTAGGATAAACACATACCAATAAAATGTAGGCCCTGGATCTTCTACCCAAACCCCCTTAAACATTTGTAAATGTCCCCCATCAATACCCACATCAACTATCCCTCTCTTTAGTGTTTCGAATACAAGTCCAGAGTGAGTCCACATAGCAGGCCAGGAAATAAAAAAGACAGCACAAAACATTAAAAACCAAACTAAAAGATTGGAAATAGCGTACTTAAATGCTTCTGAGGGTTTATTTTTAGAAAGTAGCGGATATAAAAACAGTAAAAAGGCTGCAAAAGGAAATATAAAGACAGCAGAAGTCTTAGTCAAAACAGCCCAAGCTCCCAAGAGTGCTGAAACAAACAACCACTTTCTGTTTTTCGATTTACTAACATAAAGATAAAGGGTTAAAAAGCTTGAAAGCATTAGGGTTGATTGAAGTCCCTCCAAATGCACTACCCTTGTTAAAGCCACATAAAAAGGCTCAAAAACTATTAGGGCTAGGGCGATACCTGCATAACGTAATCCAAACAACTTTTTAAGAACATGAAATATAAGTGCGACTATTAGGGCTACAAAAAGGACAATGAAAAGCTTCTGAGTGAAATGAAGATTGAATAGGGCATCAATATTATTGTCTGGAGGGTTACTACCGGTAAACACTCGGTAAGAAAAGTTATATACCTTAACCGCCCAGGTACCAATCCACATCAAAGTTACTCCTGGGTGATATCTATGGATGGTCTTTTCAAAATTTAGAGTAAACACGCCAGTACCAAAGTCGTAGATTCGCTGCTTCCACTTCCAAACATCTGTGTTAAACATATCATGTCCCAGACTTGGTAATCTAGAAAGGACATAAAAGCCAAATGCGTAAAGTTCGTATTTAAATTTCTTAATTTTGTCCATAAGCATAAATTATGATGTACGGTCCCCTTCTTCCCACGTTATCAAGGGTTAAAACTTTTTCGAAATCTTGAACGTATTTAAAGTCAGGGTGCACCCCTAAAGCAAACTCTTCTATCTCAGAGCCGTTTAAGCCTACCAGAATGTATCCTTTATCACCAAAAACCTCATCCTCCAGGCCTTGCGATACTCTTGCTTTATCAAACTTCTTTATTACCTCATTCATACTGCTACTGGTGTAATAAAGATAATCTATTAGATCTACATTCTCCTGTAACCATGTGTACATTTGCACCCTAGTATCCTCTATAACCAAAGGCTTTATACGAGCTATGGAGAAATGAAAAGGAATACTAAAGAAAGCCAATAATAGGATAATCTTTATCCTCTGCGGAACTTTTTCTAAAACTAACCAAACAATATATCCCACAGCAACCGCTACGAGAGGGTAAACAGAAGTGTAGTAATGTGCCCTAGTTTTTGAAAAACCCGAGATGTAGAAAAATAGAAACAAAGAAGGCACTAAAACTAACCAAAGCTTCTTTTCCCTCTTTATAAAGACCCCATAGAGAATTGCCGCAACATAAGCGATTATTATTGAATAACCATAGTTTTCATAGGCATCAAAGGTAATACTTCCAATGAACTGAGTAAACTGGGTAGGTAGATCCACTTTCCCCACATTCGTAAACTGCCAGTAAGCACCATTAGGGCCATCTGTTCTTGAAAATGTATCGTAATCAAACAAAGCAAAAGGTGTACCAAGCACAAAACCAAAGGCTGCAAGCAGCCCTGAAACCAACAAAAGTTTAGTCGCCTTAAAATCCAATACCTTTTCAACATTAGACCCCCAAACTCTCATCAAGTGAGCTACTGGAACCATTAAAGCCATCAAACCACCATTGTATTTAGTGGAGGCAGCAAAACCAACAAATAACCCCGACAGCATATAGTCCTTCATGCGCCCGTATTTAAAAATATTAACAGCAAAATAAAAAGACCAGGCCACCCAAAAAGCTGCAGGAATATCAATTAAGGCAAAAGACGATGTATACAAATGATGCGGCAACAACGTAATAACTAAAGCTGCGATATATCCCGCCCTTTTGTTAAAAAGTTCTTTTGCAGCTAAAAACACAGGGATAGCTGTTAAACCTCCAATAAAAGCATCAAAGACGCGAGATAAAAAATAAAATACCAAAGGATCTCTCCATAGCAAAGGAAACACTGCATTGAGAGGCCCATTTAAACCAAGTAGATTCAACAACCCTCTAAACTTAATAAATACCCAATAAAGAATAAAATTAAGATAAAAATGCATGTGAGGCCAATCAAAGTGACCAGGGTTTATCTCAAACCTAATCCCTGTTGCAGATCTTATGAGAGCTGGCTCATCTGGATGAAAGATGAAAGGAAAACCATGTGTAACTCCTACTAAACGTAAAATTATTCCTCCCACAACTATCCAAAATAGTGGGTTTTTAATTAATTTCTGTATTTTGTTTAACATAGATTTTCCAATACTCTAATTCATTAATGAAAAGGGTATCTTTGAGAACATATTTGCTCTCACTTTGAAGAACTTTCTCTGGAACCTCCTCATTAACTCCTAAAACCATAATATCGTATCTCTTAGTACCATCAATATTGATATCAAATATCTTAGATCCAGCGTAAATTGCAGCCATAGGCTTTTTATCAACAAAACCTAAGGTAGGGTTCCCATAATTAGCTCTTAAGTAATCTTTTAAGGCAGGGATCCCCACACCAAAAGGCTTCTGTGCCAAAATGTTTTCGTGAACATCCTGTGGCTTACCAAACAAGGGGTTTGTATAGGTGAAATGATAAGGGTGCAACTTAAATAATGGAAGAATCACGAAGAATAAGAATAGAAGAACAGAAAATCCTCTAAACCATGTATTTTTTAACAAATCCTTCAACTGACTAACTCCAAGAACAACCATTAAACCAAGGTAGGGGTAAACAGGAAGAAAATATCTATCAATCTTTTTAGATGAGTAGGTCATAACAACTAGATACCCTACAAAGAAAATTGTTAGAAAGAACGATAGGGAAGGTTTCTTTATATTGATCTTTTTAGTCTTAGATGAACTTAGGGCTAACGCTGCTAAAAGAAAAGGAGATGTTTTTAAAGCAAAAACCAAAGGATAAAAAATAGCTCCAGCATCCTTTGTGTAATTACCAAAGATTATCTGATTATGACCTCTTCTAATACCTACTCTTTCTATCCCATCATACAAAAACTCCAGCACCTCACGCATGTTTACCCAAAGCGCAGGAAGAAAAGCTACAAAAACTAATACTGCAGGTACTAATATGGTAAACCCAGAACATAATGCCTTTTTAAAACCATCTTCTTTTAATCTATAAAGAAAAACAAAGCCGGATGCCATAAGAACTCCACCTAAGGCTACGCTCTTAGTCAGAGTCGCAAAGCCCAATAGTACTCCAGCCATAACACCAAAGGAACATTTCTTTTCTTTATAAAACAAATAAGTCAGAAGAAGCCCATTAAACAGTAATAATGCTAAGAGAACATCCAAATGCAAAACTCTAGAATTTGCTACAAAGAAAGGTTCTATTGAAAAAAGAGAAAATGTTAAAAAAGCTTTATTAAAACCAATCAATTTACTCAACAGATGAATGCCGTACATTGTCAGAGCTAACTGTACAAAGATTAAAACTACCTTTGAATAATGATGAAACACCAAGAAAGTATCTTGGTTATACACTAAATCTCCATTTAACTGCTTTACAGCCTCAACAGTAGGCCCTACAAGCCACATTAACGTAACCCCGGGTTGATAGTGCTGATAAGTTTTTTCTAACTGAAAATGTTTAAGACCAACAACAAATTGCTCTGCCCTACCATGCCAGTTAACTGCGTCCGGGTTAACAACATCGCTTTCTATACCAGGAAGTCTTGTAAACAAGAACCCAACAATAAAGAAAGCCAGGAAAATATAGCGTTTCTTAGTCTGATTTTCCAAGCGCATAAAGCACCCCTCCAAATAAACTTACAAAAAGACGTAATAAATGATAAATAATGGAGGCGCTAAGAGAAATTTCTGCGGGAATTCCCACCACAAGAAACAATTGCATATACAAAGCATCTTGCACGCCTAAACCATTAAGAGAGGGTACAAAAAAGCTTATCAAGGTAATGACTGGAAAAATAAACAAAGCGTAATCCAAAGGAATATTTACTCCCATGGCAGAGAATATAAAATACTGTGTAAATATTGCCAAGACTTGAACAATAAATGAAGTAAGGAAAGCATTCACAAGAATCTTGTTACTACCTTTATATACAACTAATGAATCATAAACCTTCTTAAAAGCACCTATAGTGCCTGATAAAAAGCGTAAAGCTAAAAACCCTGCAAAAGCAGCTATCCAAAACCCAAAGAAAAGCACAAATTTGAACAAAAACACTAAAACGGTGTTTGCTGCTATTAAATCAGGGAGTTGAGCTACCCAAAAACCTAACGTTTGAACAAGCCCAATATAAGAGATTAAAACAAGTGCAATTATTCCCGTAAATCTCTCCATAAAGGTAGCCGCAAAAGCATCTGCTTTATTTTTCAATCTCTTCCCAAGAGATACTATCTTAAAAACATCTCCACCAATACTAGTGGGCATAAAGTTATTAAAAAAGGAACCAATGAAATAGAGGGAAGTGAGATAAGAAACGCTAGCCTTTTCAGAGTTCTCATGGATTAGTAACACCTTCCATCGTACAGAGCTAACTAAATAGTTAAGTACAATTAAAAGAATTAGAAGAGGTAAAAATCTAAGATCTAAAAGTCTAAAAGAACTCCAAACACTTGCTAAATCTACCTGCCAAAAGATTACTCCAAAAAGAATGATGCTAAATAAGATCTTTATAATCGCCTGCTTCTTCTCTTTACTCATGACTTTCTCTTCAACTTAGCAATGAGATACAAAATCTGGTCCTTGGTTAAAATCCCCATTATAAAAAGTGCAGACATATAAAGCGTGCTTCCTAAAACATATACCCCTAACTTAAGAGGGCTGAAACTTTCAAACACAGAAAAACTCATCAAAAGTCCAATTAAAAATAAGACAATATGGTTGAAATTAATAAAAGAGAACTTAAGCTTCATCCAAGAAAACACTGAAAGGATAACTAGCCCTACAAATGAGCCAAAGGCCATAGCATGAGCCATTGCTGATAATCCACCATAAACAGGCCGTACAAAGTAGTAAAACCCGATGGTAGCAGCCAACATAATCATGTAACCAAAGATCATTTCTTTAACCATCTTGGCTGGTATTAAGACACTGGATTTAACAATATTAACCACGGAATAAAATACGAAAGCAAAAACCAAAGGCATAATAAACGGGAAGGAACCATCATACTTTTCACTCCCTATTAATAAGTGAAAGATCTCTCTGACCCAAAACACTGCGCTTACTGCAGCAAACACAACAAATGCGAATATCTTGTTGAAGTTGGCCACAAATAATCCTTTAAATTCTTCAACATTATTAACAAACTTCTTAGAAAGAACTGGCAGGTTAACATCAGTTATTGCATCCGATACCGTCATAAGCTTTGCAGCATATAGAAGCGCAAATCCAAAAAGCCCTATCTCCTCTGCAGTAAACTCAAGACCTAAAAGTAATGGGCCTGACTTCTGCCAATAGGTGTAAATAATCTTAACTAGGTAGATTCCCATGCTGATTGAAAGAATATCTTTCAATAGACGCTTAAAATCTGCCTTGGAAGGAAGATTCAATCTGCCCTTTAATGGTTTTAATGCTAAAAAGCCTAAAGAGAGGGATCCTACCAGGTTAAATGCTGCTAGAGCATAAAAGTAACCATCCACGCGGTAGAAGTAAATCAACGGGATATATATAAATAGTCCAACAGCAGCAATGGCAACCTGATATATAAAAAGTTGCTTAAATCTTTGAGTTCCAGATATAACAGAATTAAACATACTCTGTACTCCTTGTATCAACAGAACAAATGAAAAGATTCTAAGTGGAATAATTAGAGCTTCATTTGAGTATTGAGAAACCGCAATAGACTTTGAAAATATAAATAAGATGATTGCTAAAGGAATTGTTACGAAATACCTAATCACAACTGATGTGATAAAGATCTTAAAGACCTCACCATCATCATCTGCAGAGGCTATTTCTCTTGTACTTCCTGAAGCAAGACCCAAATGCTGATAAATCCCAAAAGCACCCCCTATGGAAGCGGCTAGAGTAACAAGTCCATATTCTCCAACAGATAGAATTCGAACAATGACTATGCTTTGAACTATTCCAATAGCCATGGCCATACTACGTGAGGCAAAGCTAACCATCTGCCACTTTAATAAACTTTTCATCTTACTTCAACATCTCCTAAATAAATGCTTCTAGTTCTAATATTATTTGAGATACCCACAAATGTCATATAGTCTCCAGGATCTACAAACTCAGGAAAATGAACCTCATTGGTCTCAGAATAAAACCTATCTCTCGCCCAATCCTTTGGCTGAGAAATGGCAAAGGAAGGGAGATTTGGTAATTGATGAACTTCTCCAGTTTTTTTGTTTACATACGTTGTAAAGACTACATATTCATTTAGAGAGGTACTGCCCCTTCTGTTATAGGTAAACTTGTTTTCAAATTTTTCTCCCCTTGTAATAAGTTCTGGTATTTCAAAATCCACCAAAAACAATTCTAAAAAGATTTCTAGATCCACTCTAGCTTCATACACAAAAGATTCTTGAATAGGTAACAATTCAGACTTACCATGTTCCCCAATGTTTTCAAATATAAAGAGGTTCCCGCAAGCGGCACGAAGCTGATATTCCGGATGTTTAAGGATCCTCCCCACAACATCATTAATAATGTCTTGCTCAAGGTCCAAAAGTTCCACCACCTTTAAGGCGAAGACATCCACAATTACATAATCTGCAGAATTATATAAAGCAGGAAATATTGCGTAAGTTTCACGCATAGATAAATGAGAGCCCATATAATCAGGTCCTGAAACAGATGCCCCGTCAGGAATGAAATCTATAACATCTCTTGCACACTCTCTATCACGTCTCTCAAACTCCGCTAGCTTAAAGCGCTCTCCAAGTTCTAAATCTCTCCCAAGAACTTCTTTATCAGCATCAAATATTGTCCTAGCGTGAGCTAAGAAGGTAACACGCTTTTGAACAGCTTGTGTTAACCAAAGATAAATGGGATTACCATACTCATAAGAAAGACTTAGGTTACTTACCATTACCGAAAAAGTTAGTATAAAGGCCACAAAGAATTTCTTTGCCTTTGTATGCTGAGAAATTAAAACTGAAATGTAATTTATTCCGTAAATGGTAGCCAAGAAAAGCACGGGAACAATCATTGAGATCCTATGATTGAATATCTCAGACGTACCTATTCCTCCACCGGTAATAGCATAATTTATTAGAAGCTCTGGAAGCGCAATTATAAGTAAAGGAGGGTATAAAAAGGGAGCGTATAACAAAGGATCAAACGTCATCCTCATGTTCTCTACCTTGTCACCATTAAATAAGACTCCAATCAACTTACCTGGCCGAAAGATCATATTTAGAATGACTTCAGAATAGGAATCTCCCAAACCCTCGTATCTACTTAAAAAGTAATTGTCCTTTGCTACATCTCTGGCGAGATTGGTATCTATTCCAAGATTTTCCGCAAAAGACTCATAACCTTCCGACCTAAAATGAGAGAAGGCAGGAATTATTATAAAGAAAGCTGTAATAAACCAAATGATTCCCACGCCAATCATCTTTGTAGATAGCTTACCCACCTGAGTTGAAAGGAATGCCTTAACATTTGAAAATTTACCATTCCTAAAAAATAGAATGAAAAGACCAAGCATGATAACAAAGAGAGGCAATTCCTCTTTTCCAGACATTGTGATAACAAGGAGTATCCAAAAAGTAATTAGATTTCGTTTGGAAAAGTCATTATTCTTATACATCCTTTCAAACACATAAAAGGCTCCCAGAAAGAAGGGTACCGCCACAGTAACGCCATGAAAAGCTGTCCAAGCCATTAAGAATCCCATTGCAGGATACATAAGGTAAGCAAGCCCCATAAGCATTGCTAATACCTTGTTTTCAAACTCTAATTCAGCGATAAGATAAATTAGAATCGAGGAAAAAACTAGAAGGGTTAGCTGAAAAAATATCAAAGTAAGGGGACTCTGAACAAATAGAAAGAAGGGTACAACCAAAAGTAAGATGGGATCAACATGGCTCATCGCCCAACGAGGTAAATTAGTTCCAAAATAATCAGTGAGATACATGAAGCTGCCATTAATGGTATTCCAAACCATTTGAGTCATATTTCCAAGATCAAACTTACCTAAATCAAAGTTGTTATACCTAAAAAGATTTATCTTTGTGCCAAGAATAAAGACACCAATGGAAAAACCAATTAAAAATAGGATGGTCCAGTTTTTGAAAATGTATTCTTTTACCTTGCCAAACATACTAGCGATTCAATACTTTAGCATAAATTGCTTCTACTTTTTTAGCCATCACGTTCCATGAATAGCTACCACGGACAAGGCCTAGATCAACAATAGGTTTCTTAGCCAGAATATCCAACACTCTTTTTGCGATATGCTCTGGTGAAGTCTCAGTTAAATACTCCAAACCACTGATATGCTCTTGAGTTTCAAAGCCAGAACCTAAGACAGGAACTCCACAAGCTAAACTCTGCAGAACAACCTTAGGCAATCCTTCAAAGTCAGAAGGTAAAACAAAAACATCAGCAGCTTGATGAGCAATCTGTATCTGAGGATAGGGCGTATAACCAACACGAATTATACGGTGCCCCAAGTCAAACTTTGAAATAATATCTCTTAACTTTTCTTCATAATCATCATCGGTCTCTGGTCCTACCAGGACTAGTTTAAATTCAGCAGGAAGAAAACGTAATGATTCCACTATTTTATGAATATTCTTTCTTTCGACCATGGCTCCACTATTAAGTATTATCTTATCGCCAGGCCCAGCACCAAGTTCCTTCCTAGTCTTTGTAAGCTCTTCAGGACCAATAGGTGAAAAAAGCTCAGCATTAACACCAGTTTCAACTACAAAGCATTTTGCGGGATCTGCGCTGTAATACTTTATTGCTTCCTGTCTTAAATCCTTGCTTACAAAGATACAAGCATCTGCAACCTCTGCCGCCCATGTATCAGATCTAACACCTAAGGGCCAACTAATAGTTTTTGAGATGGTCTTTATTGGCTTATCTTGCTCTTTAAGCTTTTCCCATCTCCCCTTGAAGGTGTTATGAAAGTGCACAACCAAAGGAGTTTTGAGCTCCTTGGCGTCTGGAAATCTGTTCTTTAAAAATCTTCTGTACCAATAAATCCAGATAGCAAAATGTCCGTGAGAGTGAATAATATCGACCTCTAGTTTTCTCCTCCAATAAAGGTAGTAAACAAAGAGTAGGGGAGAAATTGTAATGCTTAATAACCCAGGAAGTGGTTCCCTGAGTAATGTGAAGGTCTTAACATTGGAAATTTCTTCAACCTCGCCTGCAAAAGGCCATCTTCCACAAAAAATCGAGATTTTGTGACCTAGTTTTGATTGCGCAACAGACATTTCATAAGGAGCTGGCGCCAATCCGTTCCAAGGAGGGGGCCAGTCATATACTATTCTTAAAATGTTCATTGAGTAACTTCCTTCATAACTCTTTCATATTTGTTAAGCATAGCATCCAGACCAAACTCTTGTTGAGCCTTTGAGCGCCCGGATTTACCCATGGATTCTATCAAAGTAGGTTGATCCAAAAACTTTTCTATAGCATCTCTTAATGCTGAAATATCACCTGATTTATAAACAAAGCCAGTGCCCCCATCAACAATTCCTTCTGGAGTCCCGCCAAGATCAGAGCCAATAACGGGAAGTCCTGCAAACATTGCCTCAGGAGCGGTCATTGGAAATCCTTCTATACGTCTTGAAGGGATTACTAATACATCAGACTCTTTGATCCTTGAAAGATACTGCTCATAAGGGATTTTATTACGAAAGTGAACTCGAGAATCCAGCCCTTTCTTACGGGAAACCTCAGTGAAGAACTCAATATCTTCCCCTCCTCCCAAAACCTCTACTTCAACATTATTAAGCCTTTCATCATTCAGCGCCTCGATAAGATCACCAATACCTTTGGACTTAATAACCTTACTAGAAAAAAGAAGTGTAAGAGTATCTTTAATAGGGTAAGAAGCTTTCACAAGAATCTTAGACTCATCTACACCATTATGAATTACGGTAATCCTCCCCTTCGAAACAAAGGTTTCTTCTACTAACTTTTGTTTAACAACATTGGAAACAGCAATAACTTTATTAGATTTTAATACGAATAATCTTTGGCGAATGAAAAAATTAAGCAACATATAAGCTGTATTTGGAATAAGTCTAATAACATCTCCAAAAGACTTAATACTCTGAAGAAGGGTTTTATACTCCCCAACCGTAGTTCCATGAGAAATTGAAATAACAGGTACTGTCAGGTCGGATTTCCTCCTTAAGAGGCCTAAACCAGCAGAACTTTGAGCCAAAACAATATCAAAGGCCTTCTCATCATGAGCAATCTTGTAGGCAAAAAAGGACTTATTCTCCCAGTTATTCTTATCTAAATGCCCCAGCCCTGCCAAACTCCTATAAGAACACTCCACAAATACGTAATCTACGCCATTCTTGGACGCAAAGTCCTGTTCTAGCTCATATTTTGGGGAAAAAACAGTAACTCTATGCCCCTTACCAGATAAACCTTCGCAAAGAGTCTGATTTTGGGTCTCTAAACCCCCATAACCTTCATGAAACGTTGTCCTCTTAATGAAAACGGCTATATTCATGTGTCAATTGTACTATATATGCTCTCTTGATTTTAGTGTGAAATCCTGTACTATAAGTTAGTTCTTACCAACTAGAAAGCGAGAGGAGGAGAGTCCATGGAATGGCAGAAGAGATTCCTATGGAAGAGAGCGTTCGATATTATTCTAGTTGTGTTTTTTTTGATGGTGCCATCATTGCTAATAAGCGGTTTAGTATACCTACTCATGTATATTTTCTACGGAGGAGAGGTGCTATATCCACAACAACGCATTGGGTACGGAGGAAAAGAATTTACCCTCTATAAATTCCGCACGATGAAAAACGGCGATGAGCGGAATGAAATTGATGAACAAGCACAACTTAAGAACACCTGGGACAAAAAGAAAAAAGATCCTCGGGTATTTTTTCTAGGCGGACTCATGCGCTTATTTAGTATTGATGAGCTACCACAGCTAATCAATATTTTTAAGGGTGATATGAGTTTCGCAGGGCCGCGACCCCTACAACCAGAAGAAAGTCGTGTATGGGAAGAGAAATTTGGAGAGGAAAAAATGGAAAAACGCCATTCGGTACCTCCTGGATTATCGGGGAGAGCTCAGACCCATGGTCGCGCTCACCTCACAGAAGATGAAAAATTAGAAATGGATCTTCAGTACATAGACCGAATTAGTCTATTGGAAGACATTAAAACTCTAATCAGAACTGTACCCGTAGTATTATTTGGAATCAATGCTTACTAGAACCCATCCCTCGCCAGATGGGTTCTTTCCATTTTAGTTTAAAAAAAGATCCTCTAGCTCGGAGATATTATTTTCAAGATTAAACATTTCAAGTGCCTTATCAAATGCCTTCTTGCTAAGAGACTCTCCCAACTCCCTATCATTAATAACTGTCTCAAGAGCATCCGCAAGACCGGTCGCATGTCTTTGCGCAACTATTAACGCATTGTCTGAGGTCAGAAACTCAGAAATACTCCCTGCAGTAGTGGTTACAATGGGAAGTTTAGATAAAGCAGCCTCAATTAAGGTATTTGGAATACCATCAGCATCCCCACTCTCTGTGTTAATAGCGGGTAGTACGTAATAATCAGCTAGATTAAGATACTGCACTACATCTTCAAAAGGGGTACTCCCTAGAAGGACGATATTGCTTTGTAGTTCCAATTTCCTGATCTCTTCATCCAGCGTTTCAAAAAGTGGACCTCCTCCGGCCACATAAATAACATGAGGAACCTTACGTTCCTTTAGCATTTGGGAAGCTCCGATAAGATATTCGATACCCTTTTTCTCTTCAAGCCTCGCTATGGAGAAAATGAAATTCTTACCTGGTTTCTTTACTGAAATCTTATTAGGAGAACCTAGATCTGAAATGTCTATTCCATGATAAGTAAGCTTTAGCTTACTGGTATCCTCTCCCTTTGCTAACTCCTTAGCCTTTTCCAAGGCATTTCTATTACAAAAGGTTATAAACTTTGCATGTCTAACCTTCTCTTTAACTAAATCAGGATATTCCAAAACATCTCGTGCATGTGCAGAGATAGCCAAAGGAACATTTAATATTATGGACACCCCTAAGGCAATAGTAGAGGGCTCTGATAGAAAGTGGGAATATATGTAATCCGGATTCTGTTTTGAAAATACCTGAGAATACCCAACGGACTTTAGAAATGGGTAAAGATGCCCTAGCCCCAATACTCTAAAAGCTCTCAGAACTCTAGCAGGGCGTTGAAAAACAAACCTCAAACTTTTAAAAGCCTCAGTAATACTAAGCCTTTCGTATACAGTTACACCCTTTGCCCTCTTCGACCTGAAATCTACAGTCTTTCTAAAGGCCACTACTACTACATCTACCTTTCTAGAACGCACTAAACCATCTACCTCCCGCTCAATAAACGTCTCGGAAAGCACAGGAAAAACAGGAATAAACATTAATATCTTCTTTTGCATACCTTTATTGTAACGCTTTCTGTAATCAAAAAACAAAAAAGCCGAGGTAAACTCGGCCTTTCTGTCTATCTACCTTCTTAAACTACTTACCGTTTAAAATGGCTGTAGGTTGATAAGACTTACCTTTATATGCGTTTGTCCTCTTTCCAACTGCATAATAAGTAAATCCCAGATCTTCTACTTCTTTCCTATCAAGAAGCAATCTACCATCGAAGATCACATTTTTGCTTAGAAGTTTTTTAACCTTGGTTAAATCTAACCCTCTAAACTCGTCCCATTCAGTTAAAAGACATAGGGCGTCTGCGCCCTTTATTGCATCGTAAGAATCCTTCGCATAGTACATATTAGATTTACCCAATACTTCTTTTGCGTTTGGAGTAGCAACAGGATCGAAAGAGCGAATCTTTGCTCCCCTACCCCGTAAGGTTTGAACTATCTTAATAGCTACAGATTCTCTGATATCGTCAGTATTAGACTTAAACGCTAATCCTAAACAAGCAATGGTCTTACCTTCAAGGTTTTCACCAAACTCGTTAAGAATTTTATCTGTGAAGTGTCTCCACTGAGCATCATTAACTTCCATAACACCTGCAACTAAACTGAAATCATAAGCAAAGTCTAAGGAGGTCCTTCTTAATGCTGCTACATCTTTAGGGAAACAACTTCCACCATAACCGATGCCTGCGTTAAGAAACTTAGGTCCTATTCTAGAATCAAGACCCATACCATTTGCGACTTGTTGAACATCTGCACCTGACTTTTCACAAAGTTGAGCCATTTCATTAATAAATGAAATCTTAGTAGCCAAAAATGCGTTAGAAGCATATTTGATCATCTCAGCAGATCTTAGGTCACACATTACAAGAGGGGCATCCAAATGAGCATAGAGCTTTCTCATAGCCCTCTCACCTCTTTTTGAATCAACTCCCACAACAGTTCTATCGGTATTTCTCATGTCTTCAACAGAGGTACCTTCTTTTAAGAACTCTGGGTTAGAAGCAACATCAAACTTTGCACCCTTAGGGGCATTTTCTTTGATTATTTGCTTAACTCTTTCGTTAGTACCAACAGGTACAGTACTTTTAGTTACTATTACCCTGTGTTTACCATCGCCTAAATTCTTTCCAATTTCTTCTGCTACTGCCCATACATAGGACAGATCTGCAGCTCCGGAACGGCTCTGTGGTGTACCAACACAAATAAATACTACGTCGGAATCTTTCATCCCACGCTTTAGGCTTGTAGTGAATCTTAAACGTTTGGCTTTCATGTTTTCCAACACGATCTCTTTTAAGCCAGGCTCGTAGATGGGCATCTTTCCCTTCTCGATCATCTTGATCTTTTTCTCGTCGATATCAACGCCAGAAACATCAAATCCCCAATCAGCAAAGATTGCGGACCCAACGAGGCCAACGTAGCCTGTACCAATTACGCATAACTTCATACAAAAACCTTTCTAGAGCATTTAAGCTCAATTATTACTTAGGTTGTTTTTTTGTATTTTCCGAGTAAATCGTTAGTTTTAACTTGTAATACATCGGCAAGATTTGCTATCGAATCTCTAATAGGATGTACTCTTGTTGATTGTACATATGTCCAATGCACTGGAACTTCTTTGATCTTATAACCTCTTCTTCTAGCAATCATAAGAACCTCAACATCAAAGGCACTGACACGAGGTTGACTGGTATCTGGAGTGTCTGGGCCAAATAGAACAAGGCTGCTAAATAAATCTTGAGCAACATCATGCTTAAAAAGTTTAAAACCGCACTGAGTGTCATTAATTCCAGGTATTGTGAGTATCTGAACAATATAATTAAAACCTCTTCCCATAATATGACGCATAAGGGGTTCATTCTCTCTAACAGCACCTACACCTTCTCTCGAGCCAATTACAATATCAAAATCGTGGTCCTTAACCCATACCATTAGCCTTTTTAACTCTTCAATTGGAGTGGCCATATCTGCATCTGCCATTAATACATACTTTCCTGATGCCATTAGCATACCCGTACGTACTGTATAACCCTTTCCTTTGTGAGGATTTTTTTGAAGAACTATTTCTGGATGATCTTTTGAGAACTTTTCGACAACTTCAGTGGTTTTATCAGTGCTCCCATCATCTACTACGATAACTTCAAATGAAGAAGCAAAGGAGCTCATAAAGCTTATAACTTGCGTAAGCGAGCTGGTAATTACCGCTTCTTCGTTGTAAGCGGGAACCACTATAGAGAATTCAATCATATAACTTTCTTTCGCCAGATTATTTTACTATAAACGGTGAAATTCCACACGAGTCCAATTAGCATACCAACAAAGAAGGCTGCGTTTGCAATCAGGGTTGTATCTCCGAATCTTTCCAAAGAGTATGCGACTAACCAGCTTCTAAAAATTATTGGTATATAAGAAGAAATTGCGTAAGGAACAAACACCTTCAAACGAGCACCTGGAGTTTCAATCTTTCTTTCACTAAATGACCAGGCATTGTTTAAAAGAAAGGTAAGGATCATTGCAAGAAAACCAGAAAAGGCACTTGCGTACTCCGAGGAAAGTAGAGATATCCGTAGAAAGTTGAAAAGGGCTGTATCAGTGACAAAACCAGCAAATCCAACAATACCAAATTTAATAAAATTAATACTGTCTCTTAATTTAAGAAGAATAACAACTCTTAAGGATTCCAACATATTGTTCTGTTCCATTTTCGATTTACCCCCATCTCTTAGAGCAAATTGAATAGGAATTTCTTTTATCTTGGCGCCAATCTTTATAAACCTGTACAAAAGATCAATCTTATAAGCAAAACCTGCAGACATGATATCTCCCAAGTCTATTTGATCTAATCCCCCTTTGACTCGAGAAGCACGGTATCCCGTGGTAAAGTCTTTAACATCTAACGCACCTAGAGTTATTCTGGCAAACAAACTTCCTCCCCAGCTGAGGACCTTTCTATAAAATGCCCATTCCTCAGGAATACTTCCTCCCTTTACGTATCTAGAACCAATAACATAATCAGCTCCTTCTTCCACAGCTTTTATAAAATTTGGAATTTCCTTGGGGTCGTGTTGAAGATCTGCATCCATCTCCATAATGATGTCTGCATTAAGATCATTCATTGCTTTATTAAATCCTGCAATATAAGCGGCACCTAAACCGTCCTTTTCTTTCCTAACCAAAACATCGATAAACGGATACTCCCTTTTTAAACCATCAAGGATGTCCGCGGTGCCATCTGGGGAACTATCATCTACAAAGAGAGCCATCACATCATGCTCAACACCTTTAATGTGCTCTGAAATGAGAGGAACGAGTTTTTTCACGTTCTCAGCTTCATTATATGTTGGTATTACTATTACTACTTTCATAAAGTATTATTTTACACGGTTAGGGAAGCAAAGAGCAGAAGAAAGATTAGGCCGCCAACCAAAACATATTCCAAAACAATGAGTGTGGTAAGCCTCTCTCTAGCGGCATGGTGCAGTATGCCCCAAACAATGTAATAAACGGAACCAAGACCAACTATAACCAATTGAAGGGGGGTGTTATATCTAAAGTAACTAAAGAAATAGGCCAATACTGAGACCCCAACAAATAGTACTCCAATATGTGCTAAATAATTGTCCTTCATAGAATCTTACCGGGTGATAAGGCAAACCATACACCCACCAAAGTAAATACAAACATCAAGACATGCGCAAAGGCGTTTCCAGTAATCTTAGGAATGGCTTTCTTCTTTGAGTACCAAATATCAAGTAATAATAGAAAGACTAGGAAGCCTCCAATAAGTAAAGTGATAGTCTTTGATGCAAGAGTCACATCAATTGCAGGAAGTACCTGTGTTTCTTGTTCCATACTTGGTGCTAAGTCAGCTGAAGGAACCACTGCAACCTTAGGAGTTTCTGCTGCCCTCTCATCTGCAGGAATAGCAGGTGCGTCAACAATGGCAGCCACGCCGCCCCTTGGTTTTCCAAACATCTGCACTACAAGAGTAGTTTCGTAACCTTGTAAGACGCCATCCATGACTGCAAATCCTATTTCTTGGTATTGGGTATTCAAAAGGTTGTCCCTATGTGAGGGTGATTGAATCCACCCTTTTACTACATGATCAGAATTTCTAAAGTTTTTGGCAAGGTTCTCTCCTGCATAGGTGTAGTCATAACCTTCGTTTAGTATAAAATCCCAAGGAGCAACACCATCAGGAGACACATGTGCCCAATAGTCCTGTTGAAACATATGCGCGGCTTTTTTTCTAGCAGCTGCTTCCAAATCATGATTTACAGTTAAAGGAGAAAGTCCCTCATCCGCCCTAGCTTCATTTGTTTCTATTAGTAAGTCTGCAGCATTTATGTTTGAGGCATACCCCAACACACCAGGTGCAACCTGAGGAAGAAACTGGAAAATACCTATAACCGCAACCATTACAATGGAGTAAGTCAAAAGGGCTGTATGTGACAGCAAACGTGCCCTTCGCTTAGTTTCTGGGTGAGGCAGGAAGTGATGCAGAAACTGATATTTATTTATTGCATGTGTATCCATATATGGATTAAATGTGGGCATCAACCGTTATTATACACTTCTGAAAACACATTTTTAACTGAAAAACCTCCGGGCGTCCCCGAAGGTTTTTCTGAGTTAACTCGTTAAAAGACCTTATTTAACAGCGTCTTTTAAGCTCTTTCCGGCTCTGAAAGCAGGAGTCTTTCCTGCAGGTATGTGCAAAGGAGCACCTGTTTGAGGATTCCTTCCCATTCTTGCGGCTCTCATTCTGACTTCGTATGTACCGAATCCAGTCCAGGTTACTTTTTCTCCTCTTGCTAGAGCTGCGGTTATAGCATCTGCTACTCCGTCAACTGCTCTTGCAGCATCGACTTTTGTAAGACCAGCTTTATCAGCTAGTACGTTTACTAGTTCACCTTTTGTCATTCGTTACACCCCCCTTCAAATATTGCCTGGCGGCAAAATGTTTTGCTAACTAAGTTACTTGTTTATCTAATCTTCGTATTTCTTTGGCTGTGGTGTCAATAAGGACACTTCTGAATGCTCGACGCCCTTCAAGCGCCCATTCAAATCTTTCTTTAGCTCCATGTATAACTCTGTTAAGAATAATTTCTTTTTTAACTCCCAAAACAGAATCTGTATTCCCACACATTCCAACATCGGTAACATAGAGGGTACCTTCTGGTAACACCCTAGGGTCACTTGTAGGTACATGGGTGTGGGTACCCAATACTACATCAGCACGGCCATCTAAGTAAAAGCCCATGGCATGTTTGTCACTTGTATATTCAGCGTGAAAATCTACTAGGATAACATCTACATTCTTACCTTCTTCTTCTATGATTCGTTCTGCTACTAAATAAGGGTTGTCTAAGGTTTCTTTTGAAAAGTGATGATTTTCGATTGCCATCACATTGATTATTAAAACTTTACCAGCATCTGTTTCTAAGATTTCGTATCCTTTTCCAGGGTAGTCGCCGTCCATAATATTGGCAGGACGAATTATTGGAAGGTCATCAATTTCATTTTCAAAACCCTTGTGCCAAAACAAGTGATCGCCTCCAGTAAAGAATTCAACTCCCACATCAATCATTTCATTAATAGTTCCAGTTGTTGCTCCTCTACCATGTGCAATATTTTCTGCATTTGCTAAAACTAAGTCTGGCTTTTCTTGGGCAATAATTTCGGGCAATACTTCCTTTACAGTTTGTCTTCCTGGTCTAGCAACTATTTCCCCGACGAAAAGTATTTTCATTAAAACCTTTCCCAGGTACCAAGTACTTCTTTTTCTTCTGGCTTCTCAATTACTTCTATTTGATAGTTATCTATGATGATTTTATTTAGAATGTTTACTGGTTTAACGGAAGAGGTAACGAAGGCGTATGCAAAATAAACGAAAACGGCCACACCTGCAGTTACTAGGCAACCTTTTAGTAATGAACTCAAAAGTTTTGCCAGGGCAAAGTAAATAATGATAAAGAATGCTGCTGCTAACAAATAATACATATGCAACCTTAACTATTCATTGTTATCACGGCGTTTGTAAAAATGCAACCTTTTTGTTGCTGTTACTTGGCGGTTTCCGAGACCCTTGTCTCGCGGATAACCATGACTTTTACGATACCGGGATAGGTTTGTTCTAGCTCAATCTTACGGGCTATTTCTCTAGCTAATAGCGCTGTTGAGGCATCATCAACGTATTCTGGCTTAACAAAGACTCGTACTTCTCTTCCTGCTGAAAGAGCGTATGCCTTGTCTACACCATCAAATGAATAGGCTGCTTCTTCTAATGCCTTTAAACGCTTAACATAAGATTCATAGTCCTCAGAACGTGCACTTGGTCTGGCACCACTGATATGGTCTGCAGTATGTACAATGACGGACTCAGTACTACTAAAAGGTATATCTTCATGATGCTGAGCAACACAATCTACAACCTTCTTAGCTATTTTATGCTTGGTCAAAAAGCCTACACCTAGTTCTACGTGTGTGCCCTCACCTTCAATTACCTTACCAATATCGTGGAATAAACAACCAAGCTTAACTGTTTCAATATCAGCTCCAAGCTCGGCAGCAATCGCCATACCAATCTTAGTTACTTCTAGGGTATGCTCAATCATATTTTGCCCATAAGAGAATCTGTATTTGAACCTACCTAAGGTTTCTACAACCTCTTTTGGTAAATTATAAACACCTAATCTGTGGCAAAGGTTATCGCCTTCCTTGAAAACGATTTTATCAACATCACCTTGAGTTTTTTGTATTACTTCCTCAATCTTGGCGGGTTGAATTCTTCCATCTGCTAATAACTTTTCTAAAGCAACTTTGGCAACTTCCCTTCTGACAGGGTCAAAAGAAGAAATCAATATTTCCCCTGGTGTTGCATCAAGTTCTAGTTCTACTCCAGTTAACTCCTCAAACTTTCGGATATTTCTACCTTCCTTACCAATAATTCTTCCCTTCATATCTGGGTCTGGTAATTTCACCTTTGAAGAAGAATGTTCCACTACATAATCTGTAGCTCCCTGTTTAATAGCAAAGACAATAATCTCTTTTGCCTTTTCATCGGCAGTCTTTTTGATTTCTTCTTCCATATCATGAACCTTTTTACCTTTTTCTTGCTGCAATTCACGATCAAAGCTCTCTAATAGTTCTTTTCGAGCTTGCTTTTTATTAAGTCCAGCAATATTTTCAAGCTTATCTTGCTGTTCCTTTACTAAACGGTCTAACTCTTCTCTTTTCTTGGCTACATGGTTTTTGGAATCCTCAATTGAATTCTTTGAAGCAGCTAATTGCTTTTCTCTTGCGCTCAAATCAGCTGTTTGGGAAGCAATATTCTTTTCTGATTCAACTACCTCACTCTTAATTCGTGAAACTTCTTGCTGAGCATCCTGTTTTAACTTTAAAACCTGGCCTTTAGCTTCTACCACAAGCTCCTTAGCACGAGCATTGGCTTCCTGCACCACAGCTTCATTAGAAACATCTACCGAGGTGGTAGTAGGGGCATTATCAGTATCTTTCTTTTTGTTACTTAAAAAATAGAAAACTCCAACTGAGCCTAGTGAGGCTCCAAGGGCAATTATTAAGGTCATCATCATTTCTGACATAGTTATATCCTCCTAAATTAATTTAATTTTTACTTGTATGTCGAGATTGCCTCCTTTTGGAAAGCTGTTAAGAGTTATGAACCTATTAGACAGGTTTTATTATGTTTGTTAATCATTTTTAATAAAGCAGTTTTTTTCATAATCTTTAACCTCTGGTTGTTAACCTGAAGTATTACTCATAACGACGGGCAAAATCCGACTACGCCATTCTATTAGACTTCAAATTTGCTGTCAACTACAGCACTCACTACATCAGAAGAGTATCCCTTTCGTAATAAGAACTGATAAATCTTCTGCTTTGCCTTGTAATCCAAGGTGTCCTTCATACTTCTTAGCTTCTTATTTAATGCTTTTTCCGCTCCTAAACGTTCAGTTTCCAAAGTATATTTCCCCAAACCGTCATCAATAATATCTCTGGAAACGCCTTTTTTCATTAAGAATTCTCTTATCTTTTGCCGCCCTGGCGGGCTTTTTAAAAGGTTTGCGTTTTCAATATATTGTTCAACAAATTTCTCATCATTGATTAGATCTAAATCTCTTAATGTCTTTAGAATCTTTTCTTCAAACACCTGCCCAAGGTCTTTCTCAATGCCCCCTTTATAGAAATAATCTCTCATCCGGGTCACTACCTCATGTTCACTACGAACCCGATATGAAAGAAAGTTGAGAATTTTGAAGTAAATCTTCTCATAACCTTCATCTTTAATGATGGAATCTATCTTTTCTTGGGTTAATTCAAGACCTACCTTTAATTCATGGGAGTACAAAACTTTTTCAGACACGGGAAATGAATATTTACCATCAAGGTAAACGTTGTATCTCTCAGCAGAACGCTTCTGAACAGATATTTTTGAAATCGTGGGCATAACTATTACTCGCTTGGCTTTTCTTCTTTTTCTTCGCCACCTACCTGCAAAGACACATCGGCCTTTTCGCTAGCATATTTTCTTATCTTCTTTTCAATTTCCAGTGCCATCTTAGGATTACCTCGCAAAGTAGCCTTAGCTGCTTCTTTACCTTGACCTAATTTTTCGCCACTGTACTCGTACCAGGCACCGCTTCGCTTAACAATCTCGTATTCCACACCGACATCAATTAAACTTCCTTCTTTACTAATACCCTCATTAAACATGATATCGAATTCAGCAATTCTAAATGGAGGAGCTACCTTGTTTTTAACAACTTTAACCCTTGTTCTAATTCCTTGAACATCAGTCCCATCTTTAATAGATTGAATTCTTCGAATATCTAACCGAACAGAAGCATAAAACTTGAGCGCACGACCACCTGGGGTGACTTCTGGGTTTCCAAACATAACACCAATCTTCATTCTAAGCTGATTAGTAAAGATAACCACACATTTGGACCTATTTACCGCCCCAGCAATTCTTCTAAGCGCTTGGCTCATAAGTCTAGCTTGCAAAGCGATGTGACTATCACCAATATCACCTTCAACTTCTGCTCTTGGCACCAATGCCGCAACAGAGTCAATGGCAACAACGTCAACAGCATTTGATCTAATTAGGGTTTCAGCAATTTCTAAAGCCTGTTCTCCAGTGTCTGGTTGGGAAATCAAAAGATCTTCAACATTAACACCGGTCTTTTCAGCGTAAATAGCGTCAAAGGCATGCTCAGCATCAATTAAAGCGGCGGTTCCACCTGCTGCTTGAGCTTCTGCAATTATATGTTGTACTAGGGTTGTCTTACCTGAGGACTCAGGACCGAAAATTTCAACGATTCTTCCTCGAGGAACACCCCCGATACCTAATGCTACGTCTAAAGCAATGGTTCCTGTGGAAACTACTGGTACTTCTTCGTTTTTCTTTCGTTCACCTAAGCGCATTATCGAACCATCACCATGATTCTTATGAATTTGATCAAGGGCAGATTTAAGTGCGATGTCTCGATTCTTTTGTTCTTTGTTTGCCATTTAAAACCTCACTTAAATTTTTATACTTAAGACTATTCTATCAACCCTATAAAGTTATTCAATAACCTAACTCTACTAAGATTGGGTATTTTACTGTATTGGCGCTACAGGAGGTACTTCTGGAGCAGGTTCTGCTACAGGAGGTACCGGAGTTGCATCAACAGGAGCCTCTGGGGCCGCAGCTGTAGGCAAAGAAGGCGAAGGTAATCCTGCTTCGGATTCTAATTTAATCCCTTCAGGCACGGGGCCTGTGGTCTTTTCAAAGAATTTATCAACTTCTTCAACCAATTGCTTTGGTAAATATTTGGCTTTTAGTAAGTAGCCGTTTGCACCTAGTTTATAGGCCTCTTGAACAATATTTTCTTCTCCTAAGTTTGTTAATAAATAAACTGGAGTATCCTTTGCTCTGGAATCAGCGGAACGCAAAGTCTTTAGAACTTCCATACCAGTTAGCTTTGGCAGCATAATATCTAGAAGTATTAAGTCATAAACTTTGTAGCTAGCCATGCCTACTGCCTCCTCACCGTCATTTGCAATTTCTAGTTCATATCCTGCTTTTGTTAAGACAGTATGATAAAGATCTCTAACGAAAGCGTCATCTTCAACTAATAGAATTTTCTTACTCATTTTTACCCTTCTTTGGTGGGCTGGTTGGCAAACTAAAGCTAAACTTACTTCCTTTGCCTTCCTCGCTTTCCACCCAAATTTTTCCACCATGCATATCAATGATGGACTTTGAAATAAATAAACCTAAACCTGTGCCTTTTTCACCAGCGCGAAGAACTGTTGTAGAGACACGATAAAACTTTTTAAAGATATGAGGAATTGAAGCTTGAGGTATTCCGATTCCAGAATCAATAACATGTGTTAACACCTGGTCGTCCTTTACCTCAAACGTAACCTTCACATTCCCACCATCCTTCGTATATCTAATAGAATTATCCAATAAATTTGACAGCACTTCAATGATAGTTGTTATGTCAGCATAAATTGGAGGTAATTTCTTACTAGGCTTTTCAACTGTTAGACTCACCCCACCTAACTCTGCCTTGGAACTTAATTCCTCTACAGCAGTTGTCACCACCTCAATCCAATTATGTTTTTCAAAATTCATGCTAAGGGTGCCTTTTTCTATTCTAGAAATATTCAAAAGATTCTCAATTAGAATGTGAAGCCTATCAGCACTTAATCTAGATTTTTCTAAGTATTCTGCAAAAGTAGGATCAATCTTTTCTGATAATTCGTCAGTTAATAGAGAAAGATAACCCCTCATTGCCGTAAGTGGTGTGCGTAATTCATGAGCAGCAATGGAAACAAAGTCTAACTTCATTGTTTCTAACTCAATGTCCTTCGTAATGTCAGTTAAAGTGACAACACAACCTATGTTTATTTCTCTGCCCTCTTGAATTGTCGTTCCAATCATTCGTACAAACTTTCTCCCGCCATTTCTCCCCACAATTGTTAGCTTCGAACTTGCGTATGCTTTCTTTTCAGAAGAACCCGGCATAGCGCAATACAAAGAAACATCTAAAGGAACTGTCTCATCGAACAACCTAATGTATTCTTCCACAGACTTTCCTTCTACCTCCTCAACAGAGAATCCCGTGAGATTTTCCATCGCCTTATTAAAGGCGACAATATTTCCTGACCTGTCTAAAGCGAAGACACCATCAGTAGCGTTATAAAGTATTGATTCAAGTAAGTCTCTTTCGGCCACAAGTTCCACTGTGTGATCAGCTATGCCAGAAATTGAAATTGCACGCATCTGTTCTAATTCATAAAGAATCTTTTTAGTTCTCTCTTCTAACTCTTCTCTAGTAAGTCCCTCAAGACGTTGTACCTCAAATAAACCTTCGGGAAGGTCCTTAAGACCCTCAGTAAATCCACTCGTTAAACCAAGGCGCTCTTTTACCTTTAGACCTAACTCTTCCAAAGTTCCCTTTGCCTCAATTGGTCCTGAGTTCTGGATATGATAATCATATAAAACGCTGATTAGTTTCTTTTTTTCATTAAAGGGTAATTCCGAAGGATCAAAACCAGTAAGAGTGTACTTTAGAGAAGCAAATTTACCTTTTATAACGGCATTAACCTTCTTACGGTCAAAATAACGAAGGGAGTGCTCCAAATATTTGTCTGCAAGGATAGAAATAAAGGGGTTTCCAAGTTTAGTAGCAGTCTTTTGGGCAGATTTCTTAAAGAACATTGTCCTTTCAGTGTAAAGTTGGGCTTACCTACTGTCAATCACGTCTAAGGCGGCGTCAATACGTCTTAACGAGACTTCCTTACCCAAGGAATCTAAAGTTTCAAATATGGGAGGGGTTGCTGTAACACCTGACACAGCGACGCGAAGAGTCATAAAGGCTTCTTTGGGTTTATAACCACCCTTTTCTAATAAATCATGAGAAACCTTATCCAATTGAGCTTCTTCCCAAGCAACATCTTTAAAAGAGTCCTTAAAGCCATTAAGAATTTCGATGGCCTTAGATCTTTCCTTTGCAAACTTAAGCAAAAGCTTTTCATCATATTCAGGATCTTTGTAAAAATACGAAACTAGCTCTGGCACCTCACTAAATATTTTCAAGCGTTCCTTTATAAGTTCTAAAACTTCAACACCAGAAGATTTCGTAAATTCTTCAGGAATCTCTTTCTTAAACCTTTTCGCCCATTCAAGGATTCTTTTATGTAACTCCTTAGTTTCCATACTTCTTATGTAATGACCATTCATCCAAAGAAGTTTGTCTCTATCAAACGCAACGAGATCTGTTTTATGAATTCTATTAATATCAAAGTCTTCTATAAATTCCTTTATTGAGTAGATTTCCTTTTCCGTTCCTGGATTCCACCCAAGAAACATTACAAAGTTAACTACCGCTTCTGGTAAATAGCCTAGTTCAAGAAAATCAACTGCATAAAAAGCTCCTGATCTCTTTGAAAGCTTCTTACTTGAACCTAGTTCTTTTAAGTTTGGTAAATGTACATATTCTGGAAGATCCCACCCAAATGCTTCATACAATAAAACATGCTTAGGTGTTGAAGGTACCCAATCGTTACCTCGCATAACATGTGTGATTTCCATCATATGGTCGTCTATAACAACAGCTAAATGGTAAGAAGGATAACCATCACTCTTTAGGAGTACCTGATCATCCAAAGCATCTGTGTTAATTGTGATTTCCCCATAAACAATATCTGTGAAGGTAATATCTTTATTTTTTGGAACATTTAAACGGATTACGCTCTTTTCTCCATCCGCTAATCTTTTTGCAACCTCATCTGGGGACAATGTTGCACACTTCTTATCGTATTTTGTAACGGGAAGCTTTTGATCCTGCTGCTCTTTTCGCAACTCAGCCAATCTTTCAGTTGTACAGAAACAATGATAGGCAGCACCTTTTTGAACAAGTTCTTCAGCGCGGTCCCTATATATGTCTAATCTTTCAGATTGAACGTAAGGGCCTAAATCCCCTCCCTTTCGAGGACCTTCATCCCAAGACAAACCATATTCCTCAATAACATCAAGAATACGGTCCACAGCTCCCTCTACATATCTATTTCTATCCGTATCTTCTATACGTAAAAGAAAATTACCACCAGTTTTTTTGGTAAAAGCATAGTTATATAACACCGTACGGATATGTCCTATATGGTACTCACCTGTTGGGCTTGGGGCCATTCGAGTTCTGACTGTCATGGAAGAATTTTAGCATAGTATGCAAAACGGTCCGCTTAAAAAAAAGACGGACCGTTTGAGCGTGCTCAAATCTGATTAGACTTCAAATAAAGAAAGGGAGGGAAGTGCACAGTATAAAAGCCACTGTAGCAACCCACAAAACAATTTTCCGCCATTTCTCATAAGAAGGGTACTCAATTGTCCAAGGAGAAATCCATCTCGGACACGTATATTCACCACGCTCCGGAGTATAAAGATCAGCCCTGCAGATCCGAAACACTTTGCCCACCAAGCCTGTCTTTCTTTCCAAGTGACAGTGAGGACAATAACCTAGTATCTTACCTTTAATCAGTATAAGTACCGTGACAAAAGAAATAAGACTTAGAGCAATAAGAATCAGTACTAATGTAGTTGTCATTAGCCACCTCCTAGAAATGATTATACGTATTGGGCCTAAAACTTCAACCTATGGGGTATATTTTCAAAAAAGGAACGTGCTACTATAGACTTATGAGCCTTGTCGAAGCATCTGCCATCGTTAAGAAAGCTGTAGTAATATTCGGAGTTACACTAGGGCTCTACATATTCTTTTTACTAATAAAGAATCCCCTTAGAGAACTGTATCTCGCAGTGTTTCCTCCTGATGATCTTCCTGACTATGCTTATGGCCTACTGGATCCTTTGGAATTTACAAAGGTCAATGTTCTAACACCCTACCCAGAATTCACCCTCTTCACAAAGGATGGTTCCTTACCAAACGACCTGCCAAACAAGATGCCTGTATATAAATACAAGGAACCAAGATATTCATTTAGCGAAGGGGAAAAGGCCCAGAAAGATGCTCTCGCTCTTGGGTTTGACGATACTATGCGCCTTAGTGATCTAAGTGCAGAAAGATTCAAATGGCAGGATTTAACCTTCGGTGGAAACCTAGAAATTGATACAAATACAAGAGCAATTGAACTTGATACGCCAATGAGCAACATTGGAAATTTTTATCCCACCGGAAAATTTACACAAACGGAAGCTATAGAGAGAGCAAAAGAGATCCTCATACAAATCGGCCGCTTCAGCGACAAACTCTACACACTTGATGTAAGAGGAACCCAAAGGGTAACTTATGGAAAATTTGACGAGATTAGAGTTGAGGAAGCAGATTCAGCACTTGAGGCTCAGTTAGCTAAGGTTGATTTTTTTAGAAGAATCTTTGATTACCCCATACTAGGACCTGATCCAGAACAAGGTCTTCTTAACGTAACTCTGAGAGCACCAGAGGTGGACGATGGAAACCCACAACTTAATTATCCTGAACTAAATGCTTATCATTGGGAAATTGATACAGAAGAAAATGCTACTTACCCACTGATACCAATAGGCGTTGCCTGGGGACAAATTGTAGAAGGAAATGGTGTTATATCAAACGTTACCTCAACGGAAGCAACCCCTTTTGAGAAGAATAAGCCGGTAAGAGTAGATGACATCATAATCAACGAAGTCTTCTTGGCTTATTTTGATAACGATCGCCCACAAAAATTTCTACAACCAATCTATGTGTTTAAAGGGCATTTCACCGCTAATACTGCAGGGGGTAAAGGATCAATTACAGTTTACTACCCAGCAATTGGTAGTGAGTACATCAAGGGTCCTCAGAATCAACCTGTTCAATCAGGCCAGCTATAACTATCTAATACCCAATCTAAAACCTGGGTAGTATCTCCAAACCTATCAGAGCTATGCATTAAAGAGATGATAATGTTCTTATCATCTAAATCATATTCGTACACTAGAACCTGCCCTGCTGCCTCTGTTTGACCTGTCTTTATACCTACAGACCCAGGTCGGGACCATAACAAATCATTTGTATTTACAAGATAAGTTGAAAATCCTGAAGCGCTTGTAACAGTCACCTCTTTAGTAGAAACAATCTCCTTTATAAACTCATTATCTCTTGCATATCTAGCAAGTAGATATAAATCTCTTGCAGAAGAAGAATGAGACCCATTGGCACCATCAAGCCCTATCGGATTTGTAAAAGATGTTTGGGATAAGCCTAACTTAGTCGACTTTGTATTCATTAGAGCTATAAATTCCGCATAAGGAACATTACCTATAGCCAAAGCACAGGCAGCGTCCGCCGAAGAGTTTACTAAAAGACTAAACAATAAATCTCTTACAGAATAAGCGTCTTCTGCATAAAAACCAGCCTTCAATCCTTCAATCTCTGTGCAAAACTCAGGAATAATAAGTGTATCCTCTAAGGAATATAGATCTAATGCGATTAGGGCAGTCATTAGCTTAGTAGTAGAGGCTGGCGCAAGTTTAAAACCGCTATTTCTATCAACTAGAACCAAATCTGAATCTAGATCAACTGCATATACAGAAACAGCACTTACATCTGGAAAGGGAATATCAACAGCTAAAGAAGGAGCCTTTTCTTCAATAACTCCTAGAACCGCGGGGGATTCAGGACTGAAAACACTGGGAATGTTTGTAATGCCTGTATTTCTTGATTCTACATAAAAACTTGTTAGGGCTACAATTACGACCACTGCATACATGGCTAATCTTCCAGTATGTATAACGGCTAACCGAACTACTCTACCTATATCATCAATAAACCAAAGAATACGAATTACTAAAAATACGGGGAAAAGCATTAATTTCTGTCCAAAGGTAATTCTCATGCCACTATATCTTCTACCTGGGGCTGCTCTAAAGCAAGTAAGTCTGAGGCTTTCATAATGATTGAAGTCGTTAATGATCCAGCATTAAACACTACATTCTCCTTTTCAGAAAAAGAGGTATCAAAAAAAGAAGTTAGTCCTATTGCCTTCCCCACCGGAGGAATGGAACCAACCTTTAGAGTAGTTAGATCTTCTACTTCATCAGGGCTCGCCATTCTTAGATCTTTAATCCCAACAGCAGCTTTTATCTTTCTAAAGTCCGCCCTTTGATCTGCAGGAACAACAAACAAATAAGGTTCTTTGTCCCCTATCATTACTAATGCTTTAGCACCTTGTGCTAAGTCAGTATCTCGTACCTTTGCAGCATCAGCACTTGTGTGCACGGGAGCATGCTCAACTACTTCATAGGAAATATTGTCACCCTCTAAGAGGCTCTTTATTTTTTCTAATACAGTCACTATTTTTCCTCAATTTTGAGATTCAGCTCTTTGAGCTGGGCAGAGTCCACCTCACTCGGTGCTTCCATAATCGCAGTTCTTCCACTTGATGTCATTGGGAAAGGAATAGTTTCCTTTAGAGAAGTCTCATTTGCAAGAACCATCACTAAGCGGTCCAAACCCAGGGCAATACCCCCATGTGGAGGAGTTCCTAATTCAAATGCCCTAAGCATATGACCTACGCTTGTATCTATCTCTTCGTCTGAATACCCCATGATCTTAAAAGTAGCTGCTAAAACCTCAGGACGATGTGCTCTAATGCTACCGCCACCTACCTCGTATCCATTGCAAACAAGATCGTATTGATCAGTAGTAATACTTTCAATATCTTTTCCTTCAAGATGCTTTTCAATATCACCTTCTACTGGACTACTGAAAGGGTTATGTGTGAATGTCCAGCCACTTTTACCATCAGCAACTTCAGCAGCATCTTTTTTATCCACCTTTTTAAAGAATGGAAAGTTAACAACCCAAGCAAACGCTAAAACACCTTCCTCTTTTTCCGCATCAGTTCTAAGGTCAAACTTGTCATCTCCATGATCTTTGATTGCATCCTCATAGTTAATGACTGGGAAAGTATCATCCTTAAGTTTTCCATCAACAGCCTTAACAGCTGATTTAATCATTTCTTCAACAAGTCCTAAAACATCATCTCGTTCAACAAAGCTCATTTCCATGTCGATCTGAGTATGTTCATAACCTCTATCAGCACGTAAATCTTCATCTCTTATACAACGTGCTAACTGAAAGTAGTTCTCAAAACCAGAGGTCATTAATAGCTGCTTATACTGCTGGGGACTTTGTGGGAGCGCGTAAAAGTTACCTGGATAATGTCTGGAAGGAACAATGAAGTCCCGAGCACCCTCTTTTGTAGCTTTTGTAAGCATTGGGGTCTCAATTTCAACGAATTCCCTGGCATGAAGAAAGTTTCTGATTTCCTGAGCAAACTTGGAACGCATTTTGATAATCTTCTGCATTCTATCCCTTCGTAAGTCCAGATATCTGTACTTTAAACGGGCTTCCTCATTAATATCAGAACCTTCACCTTCAACAGGAATTGGAAGCTCACCGGTTTTATTCAAAATAGTGTACTCCTCAACTTCCATTTCAACTGTTCCAGTTGGAAGTTCAGTGTTAACCATATTATCTGGGCGCTCTTTAATCTTTCCTACTAACTCAACCACTGATTCAGGTGTTAAATCTTGCATCTTACCCACACCAACGCACTGGATCTTTCCAGTTCTATCTCTTAAGTCTATAAACGTAACCTTTCCGTGATCCCTCTTGGAATCTACCCAACCTTTGAGCGTTACTGTTTCTCCTATTTGATCTAATGTTTTAATAACTAGTGTTCTTTCCATTTTTTTCCTCCAATTAACTATACAACAAAAAAACCCAGGCCTATTGCCAGGGTCCAAATCGTGGACGGTACCACCTTGTGCTTTTACTTATTTACAGCTGTTACGGGCATACCCGGGTAAGCTTTTACTTACCGGCTCGGAGGTGTCACAAGCCCCGTCATAGCCTTTTTAAACTATGCTCACTGTACAGGGCCAAAAACACATCGTCAACATCGAATTTGACACCCAACGCTATAGGTTATATAATAAGGGCAGGTTAAAACAGGGGCCAAGTGTGGTACTTATCACAAATTGAATAAGAACTACATCTTTTAATCATTATATTTGGCAATTATCGGAGAAATAATTCTTAATATTCATCTTCTCCTCCAGAACCAATGAGCATTGTCTCCATGAAGTGCTCAGCGGAAATCTATCGGGAGCCCTAAGCTTATAAACTTGAGGCTCCCGTAACTATTTCTCAGACAAAATTAAATCTTTAATGACAATGTTTACGTAGGTTCTACCATTGTATTCATTCTTCTCTGCCGTATAAGCAATATCTATCAAATCCCCAACAGTAAGTTCCCTAGCCATATAAGCTTTACCAAAGAATATCCCACGATAGTTTTTTCCGTTAAACAATAGTTTTAAAGTTAAATGCTTGCTATCTCTACCTACAATATCAAAACCAGTAAGTGTCACTTCCTTACTAACAAAAACGGGAGTTTTATTTCCTATTCCAAATGGTTTCAAACCTTCTACTTCTGAAAGAAGTTCAATATCTACAATATCCAAAGGAAGCTCAACATCCACATCAAGAGAGGGTATTAGGTATTCATCTAAAACCTGCTCTTCTGCCAACAAATTTATTCTTTTCTCCAGTTCAGGGATAAGGTTTGCTTTTATGGAGAAACCAGCCGCCATAGGGTGTCCACCTAAGCTATCAAACATATCTTCAAACTCTCGTAAGAAATCTATAATATTTACTCCCTTAACAGAGCGAACAGAGCCTTTTCCTAGGTCCCCTTCCAAACTGATGACAATTGCGGGTCGATAATAAGTTTGAACAAGCTTAGCTGCAACTAACCCTATTATCCCTTCATGATAATTTTGGTCTGAAGTAACGATAACTCTAGGAAGATTGTCCTTGTCTAACTCCCCAACAACGTTATACATATCCATGGTCTTATCCTGCCTATCCATATTGAGAGAGTTAAGACGTTGAGCATACTCTGATGCTAATACTTCGTCCTTTTCCAAAAGAAGATCTAAGGCTAACTGGGCATCACCAATTCTTCCAGTCGCGTTAATTCTTGGCCCAAACACCCAACCCAAATCATATGTAGTTATTTCTTTTCCAGCTCTTCCGGCAATTCTGTGAAGTATCTTTAAACCAATCGGAGGGTTCGTATTTAAAACCATAAGTCCTTCTTTAACTATGGCTCTGTTATACCCCGTCACAGGCTGCAAGTCCGTCACAGTAGCCAAAGCAGCAAGGGCTAATAACTGGGTGTTTTTAGTCGCCATGATCCTACCAAGCACCCAGGCTATCCCTGCTCCAACAAATTCATCGTTCCACACAATACAATCTGCCTTAGGCAACTTCTTTGGCTTTTGATGATGATCAGTAATGATAACCTTAAGTCCTTTTTCCTTAGCATAAGCTACTGCCTCTACAGCAGTGATACCTGCATCTACTGTAATCAGTAAACCTCCCTCAATGTCCCCAGAAATCTTTTCTATACAGGCATCTATAGACTCTGGTGTTATTCCATAACCATGATCAAATCTATTAGGAATAAAAGGGTAAGTCTTTTCATGACCAAAATCCTCTCTTAGAACACTGGTTAGAATAGCTGTTGCACAAATACCATCTGCATCGTAGTCACCATGAACAATGATGGGTAGTTTTTGATCCACTGCCTCTTGTATAAAATCGCGGGCCTGACTGGCAGAGTTTTTAAACTCTTTTGGAAGCTCCTTTAATAATTCAAATATTGGTGGGGGAGTCAGAAATCTTTCAACGTCCTTCTTTGAGATGATGCCTCTATTCTCAAGTAATAAATCTAGAAGGTTATCCGTGTCTTTAAACTCATTTTGTATATTCCAAAGCATTGTTTGATTATAGCGTATACGATTTGCACCCCCATTTCCCCCCAGGTATAATACGATGACCTATAGGGGGTGGGCAATCTATCAACCTCTTACACTGGAGAAGAGACCTATGAGACGCTCTCAAAGAACGTGGATCGATGAGGTGCTGGAAAAACTGTTTGTCTTTGCTCTTATTGCTGCGGCCATCTATATCTTGAATATATTTTTCCCTGCAATCGGCATTTTCCTTACCTCACCCATCGGTACCCCATTTGGCGGTTGACTACAGCCTCCATAAAAAAGAACCTCTTGGCACACGCGGAGGTTCTTTTTACGTTTTCGTCACCTAGCTAAATCTTGGTGAATTCTTCTTCATCCCCGATTAGCATTGTTCTACTCTGAGAGAGGATCTTAGTTATAAACGAATCCCCTTTTCTTTTTCTAAATTCAAAGTCCTCTAAGGACATTACCGAATAGTTAACCTCTTTGTTAAGCTTGTTTTGTTCTTTCTCAATTGTCTCTTTAAGGACATCTAGGTTAACCGTTCCAACAAGAAACAAGTCTACGTCTAATACTGAGGACTGCCTTCCTCTAATGAAAGCCTTTGAGAGGACTGCAAATCTCACATCACCAAGCTTCTTTAGATTATCTATTATCGCAGCACCAACACCACCATCTTTTGCGATCAGTGCTAATAATTCAGGGTAATAAGGAGAAGCGGTATCTACGGAGTAATAAATTCTGTTTCCTGAGGGACGTCTTCTAAGAAGGCCAATACTGTGAAGGCGAGCTAGTTCCCTTCTGACGGCATTGATTTCGGTATCAACTGCTCTCACCAAAGCCCTTACATGATAAGACTTATCTGGTGTGGGCAACATCTGCTTTAAAATGTTTACTCTTACTTCAGAGATTAATAGATCTTTTAACATTCCTGTTTATCAGGGCAGATGAAATTCTTTCTACGCAGTTGTGGATTCAAAGTGGCAAGGCAACGTGTTTGAGCCACTGCGTTAATTATACACAACCTGTTCGATATTTCTATCAGGTACCACGCTAACCCAGATTTGACCTCGGTTAAACTGGATTTCGGCTCCATCAGAGTCATAGAACATGGTTCTTTCATCTCTGGCTTCCTTATTCCAGGTTACATCAATAACCTTTCCATCAATAAAGACAAGACCAGTTCCACTTCCAACCAATTCATAATCAAGTCTTCCCTTTGGATCGTTTGGAATAGGTGATTCAGTTACGTACTGAACAATTACGTTTTTAACGTTAATTTGCTCCTTAGTATCTTGATCTGCATGAGGAATAGGATTGTCATTTTCGTCATATCCCATCGATCTAAGGTAACTATTGTTTTCAGTATCATATTTAAAGATAGCTGAATAATCTCCTTTGAACCAAAAGTCTATGAACAAATCATTAGCATTTGGGTATGAGTCATAAACACCAACCTCATCTTTGTACTGCCAAACAGTATATTCACGTGTCCCACCCCAACCCAGGGTATCTACACCAAGTTCAACCAAATCCTTACCATTAACATATGCTGTATGCTCTATAGCTACTCCTCGAGGATTATCCCTCCAGAACTGTCCGCCACCACGACCTAAACTTCTAACGGGCCAAGATTCGATAGCAGCAAGGGCTTGAGGAGACCAACCAATGTGCATAAGCATCGCATCACCCATTTCTTTTACGAAAACAAGATAGTACTCTCGTGTACTTCTAACCGGGCCAATCTTTTCTGGTGTTTCTGATTTAAAGAAAGGTAGAAGTCGTGTAATTCCGCCTTCAGCAACTATTTCATAAACTAAATCAGCGTAAATAAGACCGGACTGAGGTCTCGCATCTATATGATTATTAACCATTACAGCCAAAGGTCTTCTTCCAAGCCAGTCCTCTGCCTCTTTTGGCTTAAATAGTTCTCCATTTAAGGGATTAACAACTTTATCCTCTTTAGTTAAGGATCCACCAGCACTACCTAAAGGAGAGCGAATGATTCCATCTCCACCTTCTCCACCAAATAGAGAAAAGCCGAGTAATACTAATAATCCTGCTACGATTATTCCTAAAACTACTATTCCTGTTTTCTTCATATTTCCCATTCCCCCAGAAAAAGAATTACGTATAACACTTAGTTTTTCTTCCTGATTTTCTGGCTCTGGCACTCCTCCCACTATTGAGTTTGTTATTTGATCTCCATTCATCAGACAGTTTCCTTTGCAGCGAACTTAACTACGTCCTGCTCTTCAGATGACAGCTCATGTTCAAGCTGTTTTCCAGATTTAACAGGTTTTGCATAAATCCTAGTCCCACTTCTTCCATGAAGACTTGATAGAACTACACCATCATTATTAGCATCTAATAGTGCCATCGAAAAGGATTGATTACCACCAGTATCTCCAAAGGGGTTGAATCTTTTCATACCTACACGTTGAATATTCTTAATATTTTTTGTTTCTAGGGTAGTGACACGGGCATCAACAGAGGAAAACATTCCGTGAAGTTCTTCAAGGCCACGAAAAATTGTATTAACAGCATCTTCAAGACTTGTCTCATCAGATACGGTCAATTTCTTATAATGTCTCACCGATTTTATATACAAGTAGGTGAGTATAAGAAGCCAAATAACAAAGATTATTAGGACTATTGAGAAGGGTAGGGAACTGTCCATTAAAAACACTATACTATTTGAGTACAGAGTGTGTCTAGAACTTTCGGTTTTGGTTATCTTTTCGTAGGACCTAAAGATTAACGACGTCTAACTATTTAAAAAAAGAGTAGGGGACTTAAAGCTTTATTTCTGCTTCAATAAATTTATCTAAATCTCCATCCAATACTGCGTCTGGGTTGGTACTTTCCACCTCTGTTCTTAGGTCTTTGACCAGTTTGTAAGGATGTAGGACATAGTTTCTAATCTGACTCCCCCAACCTGGAATAACATATTGGCCTTTTAGCTTTCTCTTCTCTTCCTCTAGCCTTTTTACCTCTATCGCATATAGACGTGCTTTCAGGACTTGCATGGCTTTTTCTCTGTTTTTGCCTTGTGTACGCTCTGTTTGATTTTCTACAACTAACCCAGAAGGAATATGTTTAATTCTTACTGCTGTTGAAACCTTATTAACGTTCTGACCACCTTTACCACCTGACCTATATGCTACAAACTCAATATCCTCATCTTTAATCTCGATTTCTACAGAGTCATCTGTAACAGGAAGAACTTCTACCATTGAAAAGGATGTTTGCCTTAAATTATCTGAGTTGAAGGGAGATTGACGAACTAATCTATGAGTACCGCTTTCATTTTTAAGAAATCCGTAGGCATAACTACCCGTAATTTCCATGGAAACGGATTTGATTCCTGCCTCTTCTCCAGAAGTTCTTTCAAGCTCGTTATGTTTCCAGCCCTTTATTTCTGCATACCTCTTATACATTCTATAAATCATTTCACTCCAATCCATAGCTTCAGTACCACCTTGCCCAGCATGAATTGAAAGAATTGCAGAACCTTTATCGTAATTCTCTGAAAGAAACGTTTTTAGCTCTAGTTTCGTATATTCTTTTTCAAAATCCTCAGCTTCCTCTTCCGCTAACAGTTCCAACATCTCAAAATCCTCTATCTCTCTTTTCATATCCGCTAGATCCTGAGAAGCTTTCTGGCCTTTTTCCCAATCAGTCCATAGAGATGCATCCGAAAGTTTTTCTTCCATATTCTTTATGTTTTGACGCTTCTTTTCTATTTCAAGGCTTTCACCTAGCTTTGATAATTTATCTTTTAGTTCTGACATGGCGGGAGTATAACACTACATTTCTTCGAAAATTTCCATACCTAGTTCCACTTTATCACCTCGTTTGAAAGTTCTATCAAGAAGCTTTTCTGCTAAATAAGTCTCTACAGAGTCTTCTATTGTCCTAGCTAAGGGCCTCGCTCCCCATTGAGGACTATAACCGCGTTTAATTAATTCTGTGATGACTTCATTTCTAAATGTGAGATTGATCCCCTTCTCATTAGCTATTTCAACTACGCTGCCAAGCATTAAGTGAACAATCTTTCTTAGAGACTCTTTATCAAGAGGCCTATATACGATAATTCCACTAAACCTGTTTAAGAATTCTGGCGCAAAATGGTTTCGCACATCCTTATTAGCTATTTCTTTAATTTCTTCAAAGTCCCCTCCCCTACCAGAAACCTCCTGAATAGATCGTGTGCCTACGTTACTTGTAGCAATGATAATCGTATTAGTGAAATCTACAGTTCTTCCGGAAGAATCAGTTAACCTACCGTCATCTAGGACCTGAAGAAACGTTAATAGAACATCTGAATAAGCTTTCTCTATTTCGTCTAGAAGGATAAGTGCAAATGGAGTAGATCTAACCTTTTCTGTAAGCTGGCCTTTAACCTTTCCGTCAGGAGAGCCCATTAGTCTGTTAATACTGTCTGCTTGTTGATATTCAGACATATCCAAACGGATCATGGCGTCTTTATCGCCAAAGTATATCTTTGCTAAGGTTTTTGCTGTTTCTGTCTTTCCAACACCAGTTGTTCCTACAAAAAGAAAACTTGCGATTGGCTTGTCCTTGGACCTAATGCCAACGCGACCTCTCTTCATAGCTTTTGCTATCTGTGTAAGCGCCTCATCCTGCCCAATAACAAACTCTTTCATCTTTTCATCAATCTTTAATAACTTATCTGCTTCTGTGGCATTAATTGTTGTAACAGGAATCCTAGTGATCTTTGATACGGTTTCGGCGATTTCCTCACTTGTAACATACTTTGTTGATTTGGAAACACGAGCTACGGCCCTATCCAAAATATCTAATGCTTTATCAGGAAAGACTCGCTCATGAACAAGTTTTTCTGTTAGGTCAATTATTCTTTCAAGAGCTAAAAAGGAAATTTCAACACCGTACTTGGTTTCGAGTCTTCTTGAAACATCCTCAAGAATGAGCATGGTCTCAGCATTGTTAGTAGGGCCTATTTCAATTTTTTGAAACAAACCTGCAAAGGAACCATTTGGTTCAATGTATTTTCTATAGTTTTCTAAATTTGTGGCACCAAGTATCTGTAGATTTCCTGCTGATACATATGGCTCTAGCAAAGAGAAAATTGTAGAGTCAGCTTCAGATCCCGCTACTACCAGGTTATGAATTTCATCAAAGAATAAAATAATTCCTTTTGACCCTTCGATTTCATCCATGATGGATTTTATTCTTCCAGAAATCTCGCCAGCACTTCGAGCACCCGAAATAAGTGTCCCTGATTCAACAGAAACAATACGTTTAAACTTTAGAGATCCCTCCTTTGTACCCTTAATGATCTTAAGAGCAATTCCTTTAACAATGGAGGTCTTACCAGAACCTGGAGGTCCAACAATTAAAACGTTATCTCTGTCCGAATTGCTAATAAGGTCAATTACCCGCTGTTGGGCTTCCTGGTGACCATGAACAGGTTTAATTGTTCCTCTTTGAGCTTGTGCTGTGAAATCATTTGAAACGGCATCTAATGCAGGAGTAACTCTTCCGGTCATCGCCCTATCTACCCCACCAATTGATGGCACCTGATAATCAAATTGCCAAATATAAACCTGAGATAAGTATTCTCTGTAAGAAACAACCCAATTTGCAGCACGCTTACATGTTTTGATAGATAAACCGTATTTATCCAAAATTGAATCGTAGTCATCCAGGTTTGCGAGCATTGCAAGAAACACATGTTCAATTTCTACATATCTTGTATTACTCTCTTTTGCATACTTAAAGGCATCGGCATGTAGTGTTTTTGTCTCTACCTTTCCAGACTCAATAAGATTGTGCTCAAAATCAGTTAACTCTAGCTCTAACTTTTTAACTAGCTTCTTTATTTCTTTTTGAGCAAATAAGTATTCAAACCCTACCTTCTTACCCATACTCATAAGAAGTACGAATCTTAAGGCGTTTGGTCTGAAAGCATCATGTGGGTCTTCACTTGTAACTTCTTCTACTCTCTTAAATGGAGTGGAAGAATAAGAAAACCAGTAAATCGCAAAAAGAATAAAACCAAATATCATCAAAAATAATGGTTCAGCTAACAAAAGAACGATAGGGACCAATACCCATAGCAAGGTCACCCCAACTCCCAACACTAAAAGCACAACCAACGCCGCAAGACCAAAAACAATCTTTATTATTCTGTATACAAACCCCATAAGACGCCCTACCCAGGTGTAATCATGGAAAAGGGGAACAAATAGCATTCGTAGGTTTAGAGCGAATGAAAGCTCATTGTTTAACAAAACAATAAGCCTGTAGAATAGTGTCATCCACCACTTTGTGATGATGAAGAACCACCAAATGAAAAATCTAAATAAAGATTTGGGCAAGCGCATATAATACAAGAATATCAGATGCTACAGGCATTTCCAAAGGGCGGGGTTTAAACCCGCCCCTTTTTACTAAATCTCCGAAGCATCTATCTCAAAACTAAATACTCCAGCAGCTCCCTGCTTAGAATCAGGAATTGTTTCTGCTGAGAAACGCAGTACATATGATGTTAAGCCACCACTAGCAATGTCACCTAGGATATAGCCTTCGGTCTTCCACTTCACAATTGTTTTCTTACCAAAGCTTTGACCAAGTTCTCCTTCTTCTGAAACCCCATCCCCATTAGCATCTAACCAAACAAAGGGTTCAACGAAGATAATCTGCCTCAGCTCTTCAGGATCCTCAGCTGTCTCGTAATTTGCTACAGAACTAAGCTTTAGAACCGAGGTGCCATTGTTAAATACCTTTAGAGGGTAGTCAGCTACCCATCCGGGACTGATCTTCTCAAATGATGGGCCCTGCTTAGAATCCACAAGATTTCCTGAAGATACCCCACCTGCTAGATCATCTAAAAGTTTAATATCAGCACTGCCTACAGTGACAGAAGTTCCTAAAACCTCAACTCTATCTCCAAAAGCGGCATAGCTAACACCTCCCAGCAAAAGAAGGGAAACTATAACTATTAATAGTTTTCTCTTTTTCACTTACTCACCCCCCTTCTGATCAAATTTTCTTACCTTAAAAACACCTAAGGCTTTTAGGCTCGTATATTCTTTATTGCTTACAACAAGATGATCAATCAGAGAAATCCCCAGTATTACTCCCGCCTTACTAACCTTTTCGGTTAATAAAATATCTTCTGAGCTAGGAGTTGTGTCTTGAGAAGGATGATTGTGAACAAGGATTATGGAAACAGCATTTCTAAGTAAGGCCTGTCTATATATTTCTCTGGGGTGAACAACTGTTTCATTCACGGTACCCATAGAAACAATATCTTTAGCAATTACCTTCTGTCTGGAATCAAGAGATAGGAGATGTAGTTCCTCCCTCTTCTTGGAATAGAAATCCTTTCTAACAAGATTGAAAGCGTCTTTGGGGTTTTCTATTATCTTTCTCTTGGCTTCTCCATTTAACGCAATTCTAAGAGCGATCTCACAAACTGCCTTTATCTCTACTGCTTTTGCCCTACCGATGTTTTTAACTCCCTCAAGTTGTTCTAAACTAGCATTAACCAAACCTTCCAATCCTTCAAACTTGGAAAGAAGCTTACCCGCCAGTATTAAGGAAGATTCACCTTTTCCTCCGGTTCTTAAAAGAACTGCTAAAAGCTCTGAGCTACTTAATGCCTCAGGACCTAGTTTGATTAACCTTTCTCTAGGTTTATCACTGTCTTTTAAATCTTTTAGAATATAACTCACTGTTAATACAATTAATATTATTGCAACGCACATTGCAATGTGTTAATTTCTATATTAGATGGATTTTGATTTAGGGAAACAGATTAAGAGGATAAGAGACAATAAAAACTTATCTCAGGATCGTTTTGGAAAAAAGGTAGGGCTATCAGGAAAAACCATCTCAGCTTATGAAACTAAAAGAGCAACTCCCCCATTATCGGTTTTAGATAGAATCGCAACCGTCTATGAGGTAACAATTTTTGACATTCCAAGAAAACAAAAAATAGATCTTTCCACACGTATAAATAAAATTAATTTGGAATTATCTGAACTTAAGGATATTTTAGAAACAGGATTATCTCTTTGAGTACTGAGGAGCTTTTCTAGCTTTTCTCAAGTAAGGCTTCTTTCGTTCTACCATTCTTGAGTCTCTGGTCATATAACCATTTCTTCTAAGGATTATCTGATTTTCTTCACTCAATGAAGCTAATGCTCTTGAGATACCGTGGATTACAGCACCTAGTTGGCCTGATTTACCAGAACCTTCTACAGTGATCGTTCCGCTAAACTTTGACTCTGGGTGTGATACACCAACCAAATGGAAAGGTTGCATCCAAGCTAATTTTTCTTTTTCAGAAGGAAAATATTCTTCTATTGTCTGATGGTTTACTAAAAACTCTCCCTTTGTTTCATAAAGAAACACTCTTGAAACAGAAGTCTTCCTTCTGCCAGTAGCAATGATTGGGTTTTTCCCAATCTTGTATGTTTCCTTTGTTTTCTCTACAACAGGTGTTTTGGTTTCTTTTACTTTTGCTGCTTCAGCCATTATTCTTTTCCTTCTTGAGCAGTATGTGGGTGTTCTGTACCCTCATAAACATGCAATTTAGCCATATATCTTTTTCTAAGCTTAGTCTTTGGGAGCATTCCACTAACAGCTCTTTCAACAGCTCTTGTAGGATACTTTTCCATAACTTCTTTTAGAGTTTCTTGTTTTAAAGCTCCAGGATAGTCAGAGTGTCTGTAATAGACCTTTCCTTCCATTTTGTTACCTGAAACATGGATCTTGGAAGCATTTGTTACTACTACATGGTTCTTTGAAGGAATCCCAGGCGTATAAGTAGCACTGTCTTTCCCTATAAGAATCTTTGCAACCTTTGTTGCAAGTTTTCCAAGCACAACATTATCAGCATCGACAAAATACCATTCGGATTTTATATCAACTGTTTTTGGGTTGTGTGTTTTATTCATTACTTAGTTTCCTTTTTAGTAGTAGCTTTCTTTGCTGGCTTTTTCTTAGCAGGTGCTTTCTTAGCGCTCTCTTTTTTAGCCTTAGTCTTTGTTTCCTCAGCAGGAACTTCTAAAGGCTTGTCTTCTTTCTTTGTTCTCTTAGCACTACGTTTCTTTTCCAACACCCATTCTATTCTAGCCATAGGTGCATTGTCTCCAGCTCTACGTCCGAGCTTCTTTATTCTGGTATATCCTCCAGGACGAGTAGCAAACTGAGGAGCTATCTCCTCTATTAGTTTTCTAATCATATCCTCACGGGTTAAACCTTTTCTCACAGCTCTTATCGCAATCTGGTCACCTTTTTTAGCCTTTGTTACTAACTTCTCTACAAAGGGCCTTACATACTTTGCCTTTGTAAGTGTGGTTTCGACGCTTCCGTATTCAACGAGAGATGTGGAAAGGTTTCTAAGTAAAGCCTTTCTGTGTGCCATGTCTCGACTTAATTTTTTACCGGAAACGTTATGTCTCATTTGAGTTTAGGCTCTAAGGCCTTCCTTCACTAGTAACTTCTTAATTTCCTCGATGGATTTCTCACCAAGGTTTTTAATATCTGCTAATTCATCATTGGACTTCTCTGCTAACTCTGAAAGAGTCAAAATTTCAGCCTTCTTAAGAGCGTTTACTGTTCTTGTTGGTAAAGGCAACTCTTCAACTGAAACTGTTCCAGCATCTACACCTGATACAGGTGTTACATCCAATTCTTCATCTTCGACTTCTTCTTCTTCAGGATCTTCTGCTAATGCAAATCTGTTGAAGAAATCTCTAAGAATTGTTGCTCCATGAGTTAAAGCATCTGAAGGGTCTGTGCTCCCATCAGTTTCTACCTCAAGTGTTAATTTATCTAAACCAATGGTTCCGCCTTTTCTTGTAGGATCAACTTCGTAAGTTGCACCAACGATTGGTGAGAATAATGCATCAAGCAATATAACTCCGATTTTTGAAGACTCTCTTTCGTCTACAGGGCTGTAACCAGCACCTGACTCAAAAACCACTTCAATATCTAATTTAGACTTTTTGTCAGCCAAAGTAGCAATATGAAGATCTTTATTTATAATCTCAACATCAGATGTTACTTCGATGTCCTTAGCGGTGATCTTTCCAGGTCCTGTTACGCTAATCTTTCCTACAACAGGGTTGTCGCTATGAACAGAGGCTCTAACCTGCTTTAGGTTCAAACCTAATTCTACGAGGTCTTCTTTTACACCTTCTACTGTAGAAAACTCGTGTACAGCACCCTCTACCTTCATCTGGGTGATTGCTCCGCCCTTTAATGAAGTAAGTAGCACTCTTCTGAGTGTATTACCTAATGTATGACCAAATCCTTTTGGAAGTGGTTCAAATGTAAATACTGCTTTATTGCCCTCTTCGGACACTTTCTTGATCTTTATATCTTTTGTGCTTAATAACATGTAACTCCTTTATCTTGAATAAAATTCAACAATTAACTGTACGTTAACGTCAGACTGTAGATCGTCTAAACTTGGAAGGCGATCAACCTTGACGTACTTCTCTTTAATATTGGCCTTTAGCCACTCAGGCAAAATGAATCCTTCTCTTAAATGGATTCTGCCAAAGTCCACAGGCTTTATAACATCACCAGATTTGGTTTTAATCGAAGGTGTCATAACAACCTTGTCATTTAGTGAATAGAAACCAGAGCGAATAAGCTGTCTTGCTTGGGCTCTGGATGTTGCGAAACCACTTCGATAAATCATATTATCTAGTCTTGATTCCAAGTTCTGCATTAAAACTTCACCGGTAACACCACGTGTTTTCAAAGCTTCATTTACATAACCTTTAAATTGTCTTTCTAAAACACCATAAATTCTTTTTGCTTTTTGTTTTTCTCTAAATTGAACACCATACTGTGATGGTCTTCTTCGTCTTCGAGGATTTCCGTGCTGTCCAGGTGCATAAGGTCTTTTTTCCATTGCACATTTGTCTGAATCACAGCGAGCACCTTTAAGATAAAGCTTGGTGCCTTCTCTTCGACATAATTTACATTTTGGTCCTATATATCTTGCCATTTTATATTCTTCTAGGCTTCTTAGGCCTGCAACCATTGTGAGGGATGCGGGTAACATCCGAAATGGCTGTAACTTTCAATCCTACAGATTTCAGAGCTTTTATAGCTGTAATTCTTCCTGATCCAGGTCCGTTTACGGCTACTGATACATCTTGCATTCCAGCGGCTTTAGCTCTTGAAGCTACTTCTTCTGCGGCTTTTGAGGCTGCATAAGGGGTAGATTTTCTAGAACCTCTAAATCCTGACTTTCCTGCACTACCTGAAAAAAGCGTATTACCATCTAAATCTGTAAAGGTAATGAGCGTATTATTAAAACCGGCAGTAATGTGCACTTTTCCGGATGTAGGTATTACTCTGTTCTTTTTCTTTTTAGTAGCCATATTAAGTCTTAGCGATCTTTCTCTTCAAACCTCCTACTGTCTTTCTTTTACCTTTTCGTGTTCTTGCGTTTGATCTTGTTCTTTGACCTCTTGTTGGAAGTCCTCTTCGATGTCTTAATCCTCTGTAACTCTTAATCTCTTGTAATCTTTTTATATTATTTGAAACTACTCTTTTCTTTTCTCCTTCGACCAGAATATGCATTTCAGAGAGTTGCTCTCTGATCTTTGCTAAATCGGCTTCAGATAAATCTTTAACCCTGGTGTCAGGGTTAATCTTTGTTTCGTCCAATATTTTTTTAGCTGTTGTAGGGCCAATTCCATACACATATGTAAGGGAAATAATGACTCTTTTTTCAACTGGGATATCAATTCCGGAGATTCTAGCCATTATCCTTGCCTCTGCTTGTGCTTAGCATCCCTAGAACAAATTACCCTCACGACGCCATGTCGCTTTATAACTTTGCAATCTCTGCATATTGGTTTTACTGATGCTCGTACTTTCATTCTTTATTCTTTGTAAATTATGAGATTTAAAATCTCTGGTTACTCACCAGGGCGGTATCTATAAGTAATTCTTCCTCGTGTGAGGTCGTGCGGAGAAAATTCCGCTCTAACCTTATCACCAGGTAGAACTCTTATACGGAACTTTCGAAGTTTACCAGATAGGGATGCCAATGCAACCGCTTCTTCATCTAGTTCAAGCTTGAACATTCCGCCCATGAGAGCTTCCTTTACGACACCATCCATTGTAATTATGTCTTTACTCATGTATTTCGTGCCATTATGACAAAACATGCTACTCAAGGCAATTCCGCCTTTCTGGCGGAAAAGTTGAAAAACTAGTTTTTCCTATGGCTGCGGGCCAAATAATAACAAACTAGACCTGTAGAGTCAACACTTTAGGCCCTGTTTTTGTTGCTGCTACAGTGTGTTCGAATAATCCTGCTAAGGTCCCATCCGCGGTCTCAATTGTCCAATCATCTTCGGCTACAACAAGATCTGGCTGGCCTTTCTGATAGATTATTTCGATAGCAAACACCATGTTTTCCTTGATCTCAAGGCCTTTCCCAGGTCTCCCATACCCAGGAACATAAGGCTCTTCATGAAGCTCTTTTCCGATTCCATGTCCCACAAGATCGCGTGAAACAGTGTAACCAGCCCCCTCAATCACCCTTTGCATAGCATGTGAAATATCTCCAATGTGATTACCCTCTTTACACTGAGATATCCCCGCTTCTAGTGCCTTTTCTCCGATTTTTAGAAAATCTTCTTCTTTGTTACTTCCTACCTCAACTGTGTGAGAAAGGTCTGAATGAAAACCATCAAGGTATGCACCCATGTCCACACTCACAAGATCCCCTTCTTTGATTACATAATCACTAGGAAGACCATGCACCAATCCATTGTTAACATTTATGCAGGTAGCATATTCATAATCATCAACAGTTTTGAAAGAAGCTGTAGCTCCCTTAGATGCAATCGCAGCATCTGCAATCTTTTCAAGTTCCATTGTAGTAATCCCGACCTTTACCTCATCAAGAACTGCTTGCAAAGCAAAAGCTGCAACACTTCCAGCCTTATCCATCTTTTCTATCTGTTCTGATGTCTTTATTTGAATCATATCTTTAGTTTTTCAAGTATTAGATTTAAAACCTCTTCTGGGGTACCTTCTCCATCCACTTCTACTAATATTCCCAAGTCCCGATAATACTCAATGACTGGGATTGTTTCATTCGTATACAAATCTAAACGGTTCTTTACGACTTCCTCTTTGTCATCCTCTCTTTGTACAAGCTCTCCACTACATTCATCACAATGTTTAGGATCCTTTGGAGGTAAGGTAAACAAATTGCAACTAAAATCGTCATTAGGGCAGAATCTACGGCCACTAATCCTCTTAATTGCGACTTCATTAGAGACGTTAATAAAGACCACGCGGTCAACATCAGGCTCAAAATAATCCTTCTGTTCCATATCACGCATCCATCCGTCCAAAATGAATCCCTTTTCATATTCCTCTTTTTTAAGCTCTTCTCTTATGGAACCTGCAGGAATACTGTTAGGAGCTAAATCACCTTTATCCATTTTATCGTGTAGAAGTTTGTAAAAGATTGAGTTTTCAGGAATATCTCTTAAAAGACCGCCAACTGAAAAGATTGGTAAATCCAATTCTTTGCTCAGAAGCGCGCCAACAGTCCCCTTACCAGAAGCTGGAGGACCCATTAGCATTATCTTCATAGAAGATCTCCCAAACCTAGGTCAGCCATCTGACCTCTAAGTTTCTTCTCTGCTTTTTTCTTTGCATCCTTTAAGGCGTCGTTGAGCAAATCCTTCATGAGTTTGTCTTCTTCACCTTCAACTTCGATAGAAACAATCTTGTTGTTGGCATTAACCACAACCTTGACGCCTGACTTTTCTTTAGCGGCGTGAACTTGTTCCATCTGCTTTTCTATTTCGGACTGTGCTTTTCGTAATTTATTAAGATTTTTTACTTTATCAAACATATCTTCCTTTCAAATATTTACGTTAAGAAACTATCATAATTTCTTGTAACCATTAACGACTCAATCTGTCTCATTGTCTCAAGTACAACAGAGACAACAATCAAAAGGCTTGTACCGCCTACTGCAAAGGATCCTCCTAAACCAAGGAGGCTGCTTACAATAAATGGGAGTACTGCGATTAGACCCAAGAATAAGGCACCTGCTGATGTTAAACGAGTAGTAATCTTTTTAAGATAGGCAGTAGTTGCCATACCAGGTCTAACTCCAGGAATAAATCCGCCCCTCTTTTTAATATCATCAGAAATCTTTTTAGGATCAAATTGAATAGCGGTATAAAAATATGTGAATCCAAATACTAATAAGAAATATGTAATGTTATACACCAAGGAAGTAGATGCGAAGTTTAGTGATAACCAGATACCTATATTACTAAGTGTCTGATTACTCGCAGCTTGCAGAGGCCCCGCTATTAGAGATGGCACGAGAACCACAGAAACAGCAAAGATAACAGGAATTACTCCAGCCTGATTAATTTTAATTGGAAGGTAGTTAGTAACTCTTTGACCAGTATTGCCACGTCTTCCATATTCAATCTGGATATTTCTAGTACCTTCGTTAACTAGAACAACTCCAATAATCACAAGAAGTGATATAAGAATAAAGATTATGCTTTGGATAATGAGTGCTATGTTTGTAGGATCAAAGGTTCCTATAAACACCGCTACTGAAGCAGGAAGCCTGCCAATAATTCCTACAAAGATTAAAAGAGAGATACCATTACCGATTCCATACTCTGTTACAAGGTCCCCTATCCAAACAAGAAGCATTCCACCACCTGTAAGGGTAATTACCAAGGTAAGAAGATCAAAAGCCCCTAGTGAGCCAATTATTCCTTGTCTGCTTAAGAGAAAGTAAACACCATAAGCTTGGAAAATGCTTAATGGGAAAGAAAGGTATCTTGTGTATTGATTGATCTTTTCACGTCCGGTCTCTCCTTCTTTTGAGAGTTCCTCAAGCTTTGGAATCATTACGGTCATAAGTTGAAGGATGATGGAGGCGTTAATGTAAGGCCCAAGACCAAGAGTTACGATAGAAAAGTTTTGAAAGCCACCACCACTGAAGAAATCAAAGATTCCAAGGATAGCGTTTCCATCTAAAAATGATCTTATCGCATGTGTGTCTACACCGGGAACTGGGATATGAGCTAGTAATCTAAAGATTAGAATAACAAGCAGAGTAAATAATAATTTTTTCCTTAATTCAGGTAACTTAAGCGCTTTTAGCATATTGATATTGTAACAAGTAAATCCAAGAGATTAAGAGATTGTTGAACCAGATTTTTCAATCTTTTTTAAAGCTTCTTTTGAAGCAATAAAACCTTTTAAGGTTAGTTTCTTCCCTAATTCACCCTTGTTTAGCACCTTTACAGCAAATTTTGGTGCTCTTCCTATGATATTCTTCTCAACCAAATCTTCAGGGGTTACTTCAGAACCATCCTTGAAAAGATTTAGTTTGCTTAGTGAGATAGCGATAATGTCCTTTGTGGTTGGGTTTTTAAAACCACCAACCTGAGGTAATCTTTTGTACAAAGGGATCTGACCACCTTCAAAACCTACAGCTACAGTACTTCTGGCCTTTTGACCTTTTGCACCACGTCCAACTGTATGTCCACCTTTTCCACTACCAAAGCCACGACCACGTCGTTTGCTCTTTGTGCTTACACCTTTAAGTTTTATTAATCTATCTAATTTCATTTCTTTTTCTCCACATGCTTCATAGCACTAAGTGCTGCAATAGCACATTGAACGTTATTGTTTTTGTTATTTGAGCCAAGCATCTTAGCGGATGCATCTTTTACTCCGGACAATTCCAAAACGTCTCTAACAGTTCCACCTGCAATAATTCCTGATCCTCTAGGAGCGGGCTTCATAAGAATCTGTGCCCCTTTAAGCTTCTTAACTATTTCATGAGGGACTGTTACACCGTTTAGGTTTACTTCTACTATGTTGTCCTTAGCTTTTGTTAAGGCCTTTTGAATAGCGGATGCTACGTTTGGTGCTTTACCAAGTGCTGCACCAACCTTACCTTTTCGATTTCCTAGAACAACTAAAGCTGTGAAACTAATCTTATTTCCACCCTTAGTCTTTTTTGAAACTCTTTTTATTTGAATAACTCTTTCTTCGTATTCTTTTGGTTCTCTTGGTGTAAATTCTCTTCTTCTAGCCATATTAATCCTTTAAAACTTTAGTCCGCCGTCTCGGGCACCGTCAGCGAAACTTTTTACTCTTCCGTGGTATCTAAAACTCCCACGATCAAAAACTACCTTAGAAATCTTCTTCTCCAAAGCTTTCTTAGCGAGTTCTTTACCAACCTCAAATGCAGCTTCGGTCTTGTTCTTACCTTTATGCAATTTCTTGGCTTCAGCTTGTACATCAACTAAGGTCTTTGCTGTTAAATCATCAATTATCTGAGCTGTAATGTACTTGTTAGAACGATATACAGTAAGCCTTGGGGTTTTAGAAGTACCCATGACTTTTTTTCTAACTCTTAACCTTCTTCGTTCTTCTCTAGACTTTAGGATAGACATTAGATCTTACCTGCCTTTCCTGCTTTTCGTTTAACAACTTCATCTATGTATCTAATTCCTTTACCTTTATAAGGTTCAGGCTTTTTGATCTTTCTAATAAGAGCTGCTGTTAAACCTACCTGTTGTTTATCAAAACCACTAATTGTAATAAGGTCTGTGCCTTCTACATCAAGTGTTACTCCTTCAGGAGCATCAAACTCTACTGGGTGAGAAAAACCAACAGTCATAGAAATCTTCTTGTCAGAAATTTTCTTAGCTCTGTATCCCACACCGATCATTTGTAATTTCTTTTCAAATCCTTCTGTTACGCCTTCAATCATATTTGCAATTAAAGCTCTGGTTAATCCCCAGAATGAAGAGGCACCTTTTTCTTCGCTTACTAAGGTTACGTTTACAATGTTATCTTCCACTTTAACATCAACTTCTGAACGAAATTCTTGTGTTAATTCACCCTTAGGACCTTTTACAGTTACTAAACCATCATTTACCGTGACGGTAACACCTGCGGGTATTTCAATTGGAAGTCTTCCGATTCTAGACATTCTTAGCCTCACAAATAACTTCCCCACCGAGTTTCTTTTCTCGAGCTTCTTCGCTGGACATTACGCCCCTTGAGGTGGAAATAACGCGAAGTGCATATCTAGGGTCTATTCTCTTTAAATCTTCGTTTTTAAAATACATTCTTCTACCTGGCTTTGAGACTCTTCTTAAAGATTTAATTACAGGTTCTCCTACTTCATTGTAGGATAAGTCGATTCTTAAGTTCTTAAAAGATGAACCTTTTTCTTTGAAAGCTTTAACACCCTCAATAAAATCACCTTTTTTAAGTACCTTTAAAATTTCTTCTTTACCTTTGGAATAAGGAAGTTCAACAAACTCCTTACCTACCATTGAGGCGTTCTGAATTGCACTTAACATGTTTGAAATAGTATCTTGACTCATATTTTCCTTACCAGCTTGACTTCATTACCCCAGGTAATTCGCCTTTGTGGGCTAATTCCCTGAAACATTTACGACAAATTTTAAACTTCCTCATAAAACCACGTGGGTTACCACACAATTTGCATCGGTTATATTCTCTGACAGAAAACTTCTGTCCTCTTTTATGTTTTTCTAACTGTGACTGTTTAGCCATTCTTTTTCTCTTCAACCTTTGTGAACGGTAGCCCGATCAAACTTAATAATTTTTCGCTTTTTACTTTATCACCTGCATCTGTAACTATTACTATCTGAAGGTGCCTAATACCTTTGGTGGTATTTTGGTTAACTTCAGGGAAAATGGTGTGTTCTGTAACACCCATTGAATAATTACCCTCTTTATCAAATGATGTTCTGCTTAAGCCTCTAAAGTCTCTTACCCTAGGTAAGACGATACTAATTAGCTTATCTAGAAAAGCCCACATTCGTGGTCCTCGCAGTGTAGCAGCATATCCTACCACATCATTTTGTCTTATTTTAAAACCTGCTTCTGATTTTCTTGCTCTTCTCTCAGAAGGCTTTTGCCCTACGAGAGCTGCGAGCTCTTCACTAAAAACTCTAACAGCTTCTTTGTTTTCTCTAAAAGGTCCTGTACCGGCATTAACAATAATCTTCTTAATTTTTGGAACTTCCATAACATTAGAAAGATTTAATTCCTTTTGTAAAACGGGCACTACTTCTTTTTTGTATTTCTCTTGTAATCTCATGTTATTTAATGACGTTCCCCGTCTTCTTAAAATATCTGGTCTTTTTACCTTCTTCTATCTTATATCCGATTTTCTCAGGTGTTTTAGTCTTTGGGTTAACTACCATCACGTTAGAAGCGTTTACTGGCTTCTCCATGCTGATAATTCCACCCTCTTTGTCTACTGCACCTGGCTTAACATGCTTTTTAACAATGTTAACGCCCTCTACTAAGACTTTGTTGTCGGAAGTAAATACCTTTAGAATGGTACCTTCCTTACCTTTGTCTTTTCCTGTTATTACTTTTACTTTGTCGCCTTTTCGTATTTTCATGTGTTTACCAAACTTCAGGTGCCAATGAGGCAATTTTCATATAACCTGTGCTTCTAACTTCTCGTGCTACTGGTCCAAAAATTCTTGTTCCAAGCATATTCTTGTCTTTATCTACAACCACTGCGGCGTTATCGTCAAATCTAATGTAAGTTCCATCTTTTCTTCTTACTTCTTTTCTGACTCTTACCAATACCGCTCTTACAACGGAATGGTCTTTAACGTTACCAACAGAAGAAGCACCATGAACAACTCCAGTAAGTTCATCACCAACGGAAACTGTTTTCTTGTTAGATCCTGGGATACCAATAAGCTTTAATCTTTTGGCTCCAGAGTTATCTGCGACTTTTAATACTGCTCCTACAGGAATCATTACTTATCTCCTTCAACAACTTCTTTAACAATAAATGCTACATCTTTGCTGAATGGCTTTGATTCTTCAATATTTACAATATCTCCTACCTTCACACCGATTTCATCTCTTGCTTTAAATCTTCGTGTGTTCTTAACAATCTTTAGGTAGATAGGATGTCTTTTTGGAACATCTACAGCAACAACAACTGTTTTTTGCATTTTTGTAGATACTACTTTTCCTTTTAATATTCTTTTAGGCATCTTTTGTTTCCTTTGTTTCTTCTGCTATTAACTGCTTTTCTCTTAACACTGTTAAGACCCTAGCTACGTCTCTTCTATGCTTTTTTGTTTTGGAAGTGTCTTTTGACTTTCCTTGCAAAACATCAGCAACGCTTGATTTTACCTCACCTTTTGCCTTTTGCAATAGGTTTAATAATTCTTTTTCATTTTTTGCTCTTAGTTCTTCTAGTTTCATAGTTGGTTCTCCGCATCTACAAATCGTGTTTTCATAGGAAGTTTATCTGCAGCTCTTCTAAAAGCAGCTTTTGCAGTTGCTTCTGTAACACCGGCCATTTCAAAAATAACGGTTCCTGGCTTTATCACGGCCGCATAGTGATCTACTGGTGATTTACCACTTCCCATTCTTGTTTCGTTAGGCTTTTTAGAAATAGGTTTGTGTGGAAACACTCTGATCCAGAGCTTACCACCTCTTTTTGTTTTGTGTGAGATAGCTTTACGAGCAGATTCAATCTGTCTTGATGTTAAATAACCTCTTTCGTCAGATTTTAAAGCATAATCACCAAAAGCAATCTTGTAACCACGGGTTGCAAGGCCTTTGTTGACGCCTCTCATTGTTGTTCTAAATTTTGTTCTACTTGGAAGCAACATAGTATTTAGAGATCAATGTCTCCCTTATAAATCCATACTTTGATACCCACAGTTCCATATATTTGATGACAAGTTACTGCTGCGTAATCAATATCAGCTCTTAGAGTTTGTGAAGGAACGGATCCTAGGTGAGCAGTTTCTACTCTTGAGATGGAGTTACCACCGCTTAGAAGACCTGCAAGTCTAATCTTGATTCCCTTTGCACCTTTATCCATAGCGGCTTGAAGGGCATTGGAGACGATTCTTCTGTAAGGCATTCTTCTCTTTAACTGTCTTGAAATGTATTGAGCAACTAATTCTGCTTCAATCTCTGGTGTCTTAACTTCTTCTGCGGTTAAAGAAATCTTTGCCTTTGTTAGTTTCTTAAGTTCTTCTTGAACTTCAGTAACTCCGGCTCCGCCTTTACCAATAACCACACCAGGCTTGGATACTCTTACAGTAATATTTATTTCATTCAAAGAGCGGGCGATATCTACTTCTTTAACTCCGGCCATCTCAAATCTTTTCTTAAGAAGTTTTCTAATCATTACGTCTTCTACAGCAAGATCACCGTAGGTTTCTTTTTCAGCAAACCATCGTGATGTCCAATTTTTTGAAATTCCCATTCTAAAACCTGTTGGATTTATTTTCTGACCCATTTACTTAGCCTTCCTTTCGGATAAACCCATTACTATGTGGCTTGTTCTTTTTAAAAGTGGGCTGTATCTTCCACGTCCTGATGCACGTCCTCGCTTAAGAACTGGTCCACCATCAACCCATGTTTCTGCTACATATAATGCTTTTCCGTCTAACTTATGTGAGTTAACGGCATCGGCAATAGCTGTCTTTAAAACCTTAGAAGCAAGTGCTGCTCCTTTGGTATGATCAAACTTTAAAACCCTTAAGGCTTCTGAAGTACTCTTACCTCTAACAAGATCCAACACAGGAGCCACCTTCTTAGGTGAGATGTGGATGTATTTAAGTGTTGAATAAACTTGTGCGGTTTTCATTAAATTAGACCCTTCTTAGAAGAGTGACCTCTAAATGTTCGGGTAGGAGCGAACTCCCCTAACTTGTGTCCAACCATGGACTCTGTTACATAAACATCCAAATGCTTTTTTCCGTTGTGTACTTGTAGGGTAAAACCAACCATTTCAGGTGTGATTGTTGATCTTCGTGCCCAGGTCTTAATAACCTTAGCGCCCTTGGTATCAATTGCCTTTTGTATCTTCTGCATTAATCTTTCGTCCACGAATGGACCTTTTTTAAGTGATCTAGACATTATTTCTTAATCCTTCTGTCCTTAACCAGGTACTTCTCGGCATTCTTCCTTCTCTTTGTCTTCTTACCTCGTGTTTTCCAACCCCAAGGTGACTTAGGTGAAGGCATACCAATACCATTGTCTTTGTAAGAACCACCATGAGGGTGATCGCTTGGGCTTGAGAAAGCCACACCTCTTGTTGCTGGTCTCCATCCCATGTGTCGTTTTCGTCCAGCTTTACCAGCCTGTGTGTTTCTCAAATCCTCATTGCTTAATACACCTACTGTGGCGTAACAGGTTGCTAGAACCTTCTTTACTTCACCACTAGGAAGCTTCAAGTTAACATATTTTCCTTCTTTTGCCAGTATTGTTGAGCTATTTCCAGCTCCACGAGCAATTTGTCCACCACGGCCTGGGTTTAATTCAATGTTGTGAATTTCCATACCTAGGGGAATCCTGGTCATTGGGAGGGCATTACCCGGCTTGTAATCGGCTTTCTCCCCTGACATGACTGTAGCACCTACCTCAAGTCCTTTTGGAGCCAAAATATAACGCTTTTCACCATCTGCATAGTGTAAAAGGGCAATGTTTGGGCCCCTGTTAGGATCGTGCTCTATAGTGGCAACCTTAGCTGGGATATCTTTCTTTTCTCTCTTAAAATCGATCATTCTGTAATGTTTCTTATGACCTTTTTGTCTGTGACGAGTAGAAATCTTACCTTTGTTTCTTCCGACTGGTCCTTTGTTTGGCGTGGTTAGTGATTTTTCAGGAACGGACTTATTACCAGTAGATGTATTTCGTACTAGTGTTTTTCTAAATCTTATTCCAGGGCTTGTTGGTTTATATGTCTTAATAGCCATTATTTGTTTTCTCCACTAATTAAACTTGCAAACATTTCAATCTTTTGACCAGCTTTGATGGTCACAACTGCTTTTTTCCAGCTCTTTGTCTTAATGTATTTTCTGGTTCCTCTTACTCTTCTTCTCTTACCAGGCATAATCATAGTATTAACGTCTACAACATCCACATCAAACATGGTCTTAACAGCACTGGCAACAGCGCCTTTGCTAGACTTTTTGTTTACTCTGAAAACATAACGATCTGCTTCTGTAAGCTTTACGCTCTTTTCAGTAATTATTGGTTGTTCGATTACGTTACTTAGTCGCACTATATTTCTCCGAAACTGCTACTACTGCATTCTTTAAAAACAAAACATCTTGCGTTGCTACTAAGTCAAAACCATTTAGGTTTTCACTTAAAGAAACATTTAGTTTCTCAATATTGCTAGCACTCTTTAATATGTTTACATCACTCTTGTCTAATACAAGAAGTGTTTTTCCTCTTAATTTCAAAGTCTTTAAAAGTTCTGCAATCTCTTTTGTCTTAGGAGCTTTCATTGAAAGATCATTAAGAACCATTACCTGACCCTTTGATGCTTTAAGAGACAAAGCAGAAACAATCGCTGTCTTTCTTAATTTCTTAGGTAAGGAAAGATTCCAACTCTTAGGTTTTGGTCCGTGAGCAACTCCACCACCAACCCAGATAGGGCTTCTGATAGATCCAGCTCTTGCACGTCCTGTTCCTTTTTGAGCCCAAGGCTTTCTTCCACCACCACGTACTTGGGATCTATCCTTTGAAGAGGATGTTCCCTGACGTTGGTTAGCGTTGAAAACTCTAAGGTACTGAGCCATGACTGTGGTGTTTGGTTCTGCACCAAAAACCAAATCGCTAACTTCGATTTTCTCTACTGATTTTCCTTTGTTATCTAATACGTCTAGTTTCATGTTATTTTTCCTCAGTTTCTGAAGCTTCTTCTTTTGCTTCCTCAACCTTAGCTTCTTCTTTTACTTCAGGAGACTCTACTGCTGCTACTTCTTCAACTACAGGTTCTTCCATAGCTTCAATACCCTCCAAATTTAAAAAAACCTCGGAGTTGCGAGCTCCGGGGATAGGTCCTGATATCATAAGTTGGTTAAGTTCAGGGTTGATGTTTACGATCTTAAGGCCCTTAATTGTAACTTTAATATTGCCTTTATGACCAGCCATTTTCTTACCCTTATATACTCGTCCCGGTGTCTGGGAACCAATGGCTCCGGGAGCCCTAACCTTGTTAGATGCACCACGGGTCTCACCCTGCTTATGAAAATGCCATCTCTTGATGGCACCAGTAAAACCTTTACCTTTGGACTTGCCAGTTACTACAACATCCATATTTAAAAAATTATCCGCCAGTTTTACGGTGTTGGCGGAATCTAGTGCGACTACAGTTACAGGGACAACTCTACCGTTATCCATAAAAATTTGGCTCATTTGAAGTTTTCTTCCTTTTAGTGTTGCGTTCATTTTTGTTTCTTAAACTGTTTGTCATCTTTTGGTGCAGTGATGCGGATTTCTCCATAAAAAAAGGCGCCGAAGCGCCAGTACTAGCGTCGGATCTTTTTTATGTTAAAACAACGTGAAAATCGTTAACATCAAGGGCGATTGTAACAAGTTTTTATGCCTATAACAAGGGGTTTTTGAGCATTCTGGCTCGCTCCAAAAGGGCCTGCATTTCGTAAAACAGGCTTGTGGAAGTATTATTACAGTCTTATTTCCATTAATGTTCTAAAAAGTCTCATGAAAATATAGTATAAGAAAACACAAGTGGAAATTGGAGGTTGTTAATTGAAAAGTAAATTCACAGCATCTGAACCAGAAACTGATGAAGGAAGTGGTGTTGAAGGAGCTTCCTTTTCGGGAGTATCTTCCTCAGAGAAAAGAGTTTTCAACTCTATTTCTTTTTTCTTTAAGCCTGCTCTGGCTGCTTCAATATCCGCCACAAATTGCTCATTAGCTTTGCGTACAAATTGCGTAAACATTTCAGCTTCATCCTTTTTCATACCACCTTCCTGAGACATTCCTTCGAGAACACGCAGTTTTCTTAAGAATATCCTGTTCTCCATTAGGTTTCCCTCAGCTACCAGTTTAGAAGAGGTCCTCCCTGCCTGAATTCCATATCTGTTATGTTCAGTATCCTTGTGCTCATCTAGATTATTGTCTTCGACATAAGCAACAAATGCCATAACCTCATCGTTATTTAGTGCAACCCCATTTGGAACACCAACAGAGAAGGCACCATACTTACAAACAAAAAGAACTTCGTTATTGTCACCTAAACCAGCATCCCTTTTTTCCATTGCAATATATTCCATACCATTTGCATCCGGGTACATTTCTGATTTAACACCTCTACGATGTTTAGCATAAGGGAACTTTTCCCCCATAGCACTAATCATTTCAACATGTGCTCTTTGGTCACCACCAAGTTCTTCAACCGCTTCAAAGGTACCTTCATCGATATCTGGGTTCTCAGCTTGTTCAATAGATTCTCGTGCGTTGGTAATAGCCTGTGTAAGAGCCTGTGCCTCTAAGCTGTCAATTTTTTCTGCGGGCATGTTTATATTATGTTAAAGGTTAAGTGGAAAGTCAATTTACATCTTGATTTCAATACCAACACCTGCTGGTAGATTTAGATGAGATAGGCTGTCTATCGTGGATGAAGTTGGGTTGAGAACATCAATTATTCTCTTGTGGGTTCTAAGCTCAAACTGTTCTCTGGATCTCTTATCAATGTGAGGTCCCCTGATAACTGTGAACTTTTCTTTTCTTGTTGGCAAAGGAATAGGGCCAATTATCTTAGCACCTGTTCTGATTGCTGTATCAACAATCTTAGAAACACTTAGATCTATGATTCTTGAATCATAGCTTTTGAGTTTTATTCTTATCTTTGTGTCTTTTTTCTTCTTTGTTGCCATTTTATATCTTTCGGGAGGCAGGGCTGCGGTCCCGCTTTCGCGGGACCTAGTGGTTTACACTTTAGCCTGTTACCTTAGTAACAACTCCGGCACCTACTGTTTGTCCACCCTCTCGGATAGCAAATCGTAGTCCGTCTTCAAGAGCGATCGGAGCAATAAGCTTTACCTTAAAGGTCGCGTTATCACCTGGCATAACCATTTCAACGCCGTCCTCTAATGTAATCTCACCGGTAACGTCTGTTGTTCTAATGTAGAACTGTGGTCGGTATCCAGTAAAGAATGCTTTATGTCGTCCACCTTCCTCTTTGGAAAGGATTAACACTTCAGCTTCGAATTCAGACTTTGGTGATACTGATCCCTTCTTGGATAGTACCTGTCCTCTTTCGATATCTTCTCTGTTGATTCCCCTCAAGAGAATTCCAACGTTGTCACCAGCTTGACCTTCATTCATGGATTTCTTAAACATTTCTACACCGGTTACTGTGGTTGTAGTAGTGTCTTTAATTCCAACGATTTCGATCTCTTCACCAACGGTGACTTTTCCTCTTTCGATTCTACCGGTTGCAACGGTACCTCTACCTGAGATAGAAAATACGTCTTCAACAGGCATTAAGAATGGCTTGTCAAGGTCTCTTACTGGTTCAGGGATGTATTCATCAACCTTACCCATAAGTTCCATGATCTGCTCTGCAGCTTCTGCATCGCCATCAAGGGCTTTAAGTGCGGATCCTCTGATGATAGGAATTTCTTCCCCTGGGAAACCGTACTTTGTAAGAAGTTCTCTAACTTCCATTTCTACTAAATCAAGAAGTTCTGCGTCATCTACCATGTCGGTTTTGTTCATGAAAACCACCATAGCAGGTACGTTTACTTGCTTTGCTAACAAGATATGTTCTCTTGTCTGAGGCATAGGGCCATCAGGTGCAGAAACAACAAGAATTGCTCCGTCCATTTGGGCTGCGCCTGTGATCATATTCTTAATATAATCTGCGTGACCTGGGGCATCGATGTGAGCGTAATGCCTTTTTTCGGTCTCATACTCAACGTGAGTAATGTTAATTGTAATACCTCTTTCTCTCTCTTCTGGAGCTTTGTCGATTGTATCGAAAGCTCTTGCTTCTGCTAAACCTTTGTCCGCTAAGACTTTGGTTATAGCAGCGGTAAGGGTTGTCTTACCGTGGTCAACGTGGCCAATAGTGCCGACGTTAACGTGTGGTTTTGTTCTTTGAAATTCAGCTGCCATAATTACCTTTCGTAACTAATAAATACTTACTGATCGCCTACCATTTAAACAGATGGATGGCGGTAAATCAAGGAGTTGTCGTCCTTGAAGCCCAAGTGTTACGCTCTACCTTGTGCCACCTCCTCTGCGATATTATTTGGTACCTGCTCATAGTGGCTTGGTTCCATATTGAACCCAGCACGACCTTGAGTCATACCTCTTAACTCGGTTGCATATCCAAACATCTCTGCTAAAGGTACTTTAGCATTAACTACGGTGGCTGTACCTCTTTGTTCTGAGCCTCCGATTTTACCTCTCTTTGAAGAAAGGTTTCCGATCACATCACCCATGAAATCTTCAGGGGTAATAACTTCTACATCCATAATAGGCTCTAGAAGATAAGGATCTGCCCTTCTCTGTGCTTCTTTGAAAGCGCCCGATCCTGATATTTTAAACGCATTCTCCGAAGAGTCAACATCATGGTAAGAACCATCTGTTAAGGTAACCTTAACATCTACAACAGGGTATGCGGCAATAACACCAGTTTCTGCTGCTTCTCTTACACCTTTTTCTACTGCGGGAATGTATTCTCTAGGAATAGATCCGCCAACAATTTTGTTTTCAAATTCAATTCCTGCACCTGGCTCTAATGGTTCCATAGTGATCACAACGTGACCGTATTGACCCTTACCACCAGACTGTCTAATAAACTTATTCTCAACTTCAACCGTTTTATGAATAGATTCTCTATAAGCAACCATTGGCTTACCGGTATCAACTTCAACGTTGAATTCTCTTCTCATACGATCAACAATGATTTCTAAATGAAGCTCACCCATTCCGTAAATTAAGGTCTGACCAGTTTCTGCATCAGATTTAACCTGGAATGTTGGGTCCTCTTCCATGAATTTCTTCAAAGCCACACCCAATTTATCTCGGTCACCCTTAGTTTTTGGCTCTATGACAAGGCCAATGACGGGGTCTGCAAATGTAATATTATCTAAAACAACTGGATCATCTTCTGTAGTTAAGGTATCTCCTGTGATGGTATTACTTAAACCAACAGCTGCTGCGATTTCTCCAGCTTTAATTTCTTTTATTTCTTCTCGGCTGTTTGCGTGCATCAAAAGAATTCTTCCCATTCTTTCCTTTTTATCTTGTGTTGAGTTGAGAAGGTAAGAACCTGCTGATAACTGACCTGAGTAAACCCTGAAGTAAGTAAGCCTACCTACATAAGGGTCTGTTTGAATCTTAAAAGCGAGTGCTGCGAAAGGTGCATCGGTACTTGGGTTAAGTACGATCTCTTCTTCAGTACCCTGCTTCATAGCTGTGATAGCTCCAACTTCTTTAGGAGATGGCAGATAGTCGACAACGCCGTCTAATACTTTTTGTACACCAACGTTTGCAAGTGCTGATCCACAAAATACTGGATAAAGCTTTGTAGCAATTGTTAATGTTCTAATTCCTTCTTTGATTTCCTCGATAGTGATTTCTTCACCATTTAAGAATTTCTCAATAAGAACGTCATCTGCTTCAGCAACCTTTTCAACAAGGATTGCTCTATATTCTTCGACTTTGTCCTTCATATCTTCAGGAATATCGATTTCAATAATGTCTTTACCAAGCTCACCTTCAAATTTGAAGGCTCTTCGCTCAATAAGATCGATTACTGCATCAAATTCACCTTCCAAACCGATTGGAAGCTGAACTGCTACGGCATCCTTTGTAAGTCTTTCGTGAACTGAGTCTAAGGACATGTAGAAGTCTCCTCCTACCTTGTCTAGTTTGTTTACAAAAGCGATAAGGGGAACACTGTACTTTTCGGCCTGTCGCCATACGGTTTCAGACTGAGGTTCCACACCTTGTGAACCATCAAAAACTACAACACCACCATCAAGTACTCTCAAGGATCTTTCAACTTCAGCTGTGAAGTCTACGTGACCTGGGGTATCAATGATGTTAACTCTGTGATCATTCCAAAAACATGTTGTGGCTGCTGAGGTAATAGTGATTCCTCTTTCTTGTTCCTGTTCCATCCAGTCCATTTGGGCATCCCCATCATGAACTTCTCCTATTTTATGTGATTTTCCGGTGTAATATAAAACACGCTCTGTGGTAGTGGTTTTACCAGCGTCAATATGGGCGATAATCCCAATGTTTCTAATTTTTTCTAAAGGATAGCTTTTTGTTTCTGACATTTTTCCCTTCTTGTGGTTCCTTAATCCTAGAACCTAAAATGTGCAAAGGCTTTATTTGCCTCGGCCATTCTATGAGTATCGTCACGCTTCTTAATAGCGTCACCGATGCCTTCTGTAGCACCTTGCAACTCTTCAAATAAACTCTCGCTCATTGGTTTTCCTTTTTTCTTTCTGGCTACATCAACTAACCAGCGCATAGCAAGTGCTTCTGCTCTTTCATGCTTTACAGGGAAAGGTACCTGATATGTGGCACCACCAACTCTTCGTGACCTAATTTCTTGTTTAGGCATAATGTTTTCCATTGCTGCCTCAAATTGTGTTAATGCTTCTTTTTTATCAGGGCTTAGTTTTTCTAATGCACCATAAACGATGGTTTCGGCGGTTGCCTTCTTACCATCAAGCATAACTGTATTTATTAATCTTCCTAGTGTTCTGGATTTGTAAATGGGATCAGGGATAGCTATTCTTTTCTTTGCTCTTTTACCTCTCATCTTCTTATGCCTTAGGTTTCTTTGTACCGTAAATTGATCTGGATGATTTTCTATTCTCTACACCTAATAAGTCGTATTTTCCTCTTACTATGGTGTACTTAATACCTGGCAAGTCGTTTACCTTACCACCACGCACTAGAACTACTGAGTGTTCTTGTAATGTGTGACCTTCTCCAGGAATATAAGCTGTAACTTCCTTACCATTTGAAAGTCTTACTCTTGCTACCTTTCGAAGTGCTGAGTTAGGCTTTTTTGGAGTTTGTGTCTTTACCTGTAAACAAACACCACGCTTAAATGGTGAATTATGTTGCTTAGATCTTCTATGCAACGAAGAATACACCGACGACAAAGCGGGGGTTGTTGCTTTCTTTTTCTTTACTTTTCGTCCTTTTCGGACTAATTGGTTTATTGTTGGCATTCTTACCTTATTCTTGCTCTTGGGAGTCGGCGCCAGCTGGGATTAATCGCCCCAGTATCACGTTTTCCTTTAGCCCCAATAGCTGGTCAACTTTACCAGAGGCTGCTGCCTCGGTCAATACACTACTTGTCTGAATAAATGATGCTGCTGACAAGAAGCTATCGGTACCCAAAGCTGCTTTGGTAATACCCAAAAGTGTTACTTCTGCGGTTGCAGGAACACCACCTTCAGCCATGGTTCTCTCGTTTTCCTCAGCAAATGTATCTTGAGTTACTACCTCTTTAGCCAAGAATTCGGTATCACCACGGTCAGAAACCTGAACATGATTAAACATCTTGGATGTAATAACCTCAATATGCTTGTCATTAATAGCAACACCTTGTGTTGAGTAAACGTTTTGAACCTCATTAATAATGTAATCCTTTGTGGCTTGAACACCTACGGAAGACATAAGATCAGCAAGATCTAAGTGTCCGGTAGACAATTTCTCACCCTTAGCAACGAGTTGATCGTTCTCAACTGAGATTTCTGCTAATGGATCTATTAAATATTCCACTGTTTGGTTAACTTCATTCTCATCAGAAGCTACAACAACTAGTTTTCTTTCCTCACCAACCTCGGTAAGTTTAACGGTTCCTGTTATTTCACTCATAATAGAAAGGTTTTTAGGAGTTCTTGCTTCAAAGATTTCTTCTACACGAGGCAAACCTTGAGTAATATCTTTTCCAGCAATACCACCAGTATGGAATGTTCTCATTGTTAACTGAGTTCCAGGCTCACCAATAGATTGTGCAGCGGATACTCCGACTGCTCTACCATGAGCTACTAATTCACCAGTCATAAGGTCAAAACCATAGCATCTTGCACAAAGACCACGTCGGGTAGCACAGCTTAATGTAGATCTAAGAACAATTTCCTTTACTCCAGCTTTTTCCATTTCATCTACAACATCAATTGTTAAAAGGGTTCCCTTAGGCATTACGACTTTGCCGCTTTTCCCTTTGGCTCCAACTGCTAGATACCTTCCTGCAACTCTTTCACCAAAGGTGTTAAGAACTGTCTTTGCTGTCATGCTTATCAAACGACCTTCTGATGTTCCACAGTCGGCTTCTTTAATAATCATGTCTTGAGCAACGTCAACCAATCTTCTTGAAAGATAACCTGAGTCTGCTGTCTTCAAAGCACGGTCAGCAAGACCTTTTCTTGCACCTCTTGCAGAGGCGAAGTATTCAAGTGCTGAAAGACCGTCTTTGTAGTTTCCAAGAATTGGAAGCTCGACTAGCTTACCGGTAGGATCAGAAATCAATCCCCTCATACCAGCAATCTGCTTTACCTGATCTCTTGAGGCACGAACAGCCTTTGAAGAGATAAGAAGCTTAATTGGGTTTTCTTCATCCAAAGTGCTCCATACGGAGTCGTCTACTGTTGCTGTAACATCCTGCCATACGTTTTCTGTAAGTCTTTTCGCTTCAGCCTTGGTAATAAGTCCTCGATTAAAGTTAGTATCAATATCACCAACCTTATCTCTACCTTCGTCAATCAACGCATCTTTGTTTTCAGGAATCTGAAGATCTGAAAGAGCAACAGAGTGTCCTGAAATAGTTCCATACTTAAGACCTAGGTCTTTCATATCGTCGATTAACTTAACAACCACTTCGTTAGGCTGAGTATCAAATACCTTAGCTAAAAGGGCTTTAATGGTTGGTTTATCCATTTTTTCATTTATATATCCAAATTCTTCAGGAATGACTTGGTTGAATAGCACCTTTCCTGGGGTGGTATCAATTATTTCTTTTCCAACTCGAACCTTAATCTTCTGTCTAAGCTTTACTTCTCCTAACACATTCCAGGCATACATTGCCTCTCTTTGTGAGGTGAATACACTCTCGATTGGTTTTAATGAATCATCTTCGATGGTTAAGTAGTAAATACCGAAAAGCATGATCTTTGTAGGTACAGACATTGGTGAACCATCAGATGGTTTAAGTAAGTTCTTGGTAGAAAGCATTAATTCCTTAGCTTCTTTTACAGCAGCTTTAGAAAGTGGCAAATGAACAGCCATCTGGTCACCGTCAAAGTCAGCGTTGTATCCATCACAGACACAAAGATGAAGCTTAACTGCGTTACCTTCAACTAGTCTTGGATAAAATGCCTGAATACCTAATCTCCAAAGTGTAGGAGCACGGTTTAAGAGCACAGGATGATCCTTTACTAAGTTCTCTAAGATATCCCATACCTCAGGGCCACGTGCTTCAAGTACAAACTTTGCACTCTTTACGTTTGGCGCGTAACCACGGGCTAAAATCTCTCTAAGAACGAAAGGTTTAAACAGCTCAAGCGCCATTTCTTTTGGAAGACCACACTCATTAAGAGCAAGATCAGGTCCATTAACAATAACGGAACGTCCGGAGTAGTCTACTCGCTTACCGAGTAAGTTCTGTCTGAATCTACCCTGCTTACCTTTAAGCATGTCTGCAAGAGATCGAAGCTGTTTTCTGCTTCCCCTTCTTACTGTTCTTCTCTGCTTGGATTGGTCAAACAAAGCATCTACTGACTCCTGTAACATTCTCTTTTCGTTTCTAATAATGATCTCAGGTGCTCCGAGATCTAAAAGTCTCTTCAAACGATTATTTCTGTTAATAACCTTTCTGTATAAATCGTTTAGGTCAGATGTAGCAAATCTTCCACCTTCTAACTGAACCATTGGTCTAAGATCAGGTGGGATTACAGGAACAACAGACATAATCATCTTTGATGTTGCTTGGTCTGATCTTCTGAATCCTTCAACAACCTTTAATCTCTTGGTTAGTTTTACAGCTTTTTGACCCTTTGCGGTTTCTAATGTTTCTTTTAAGTTAGCTGAAAGTATATTGAGGTCCATTTCTTCAAGGATTCTCATAATTGCTTCAGCACCAATATCAACCTTTGCAAAAATATCAATGTAATTGGCAAGATTTAGGTACTCTACATCTGAAAGTACGGAGAAAATCTCAACACTTTCAATCTTTTTTAGAATTAGCTTGTATTCTCTTTCAAGATTATCAAGTTCATCAGCATAGCTATCTTTAAAAGCCATTACTTTTTGATTCATCTTAAGTGCAGCTTCTTTAGCAGTGAATTCTTCACCCTTTGTTGCTTCTTTAGATTCCTTTTGAAGCTCTGCTATCTTTTTATCTAAAATCTTCTTAAGTGCTTCTGTTTCTTTTGCTAGGTCTTTTTCAATGTTTGAAATAGCTTCTGCCTTCTTATTGTGATCAATTTCGGTTGCAATGAAGGATGAGAAGTAAATTACAGATTCCAATGTTCTTGGAGTGATATCTAAAAGAAGTGCTAGTTTAGAAGGAATTCCTCTAAAGAACCACACGTGAGCAACAGGAGAAGATAGGGTGATATGACCCATTCTTTCTCTTCTGACTCTGGAGTGAGTTACTTCTACACCACACTTATCGCAAATAACACCTTTGTAACGGATTCTCTTGTACTTACCACAAGCACATTCATAATCCTTAACAGGTCCAAATATTCTTTCGTCAAATAAACCTTCTCTTTCAGGTTTGAAAGTTCTGTAGTTAATAGTTTCTGGCTTGGTGACCTCACCAAAGGACCAGTCTAAAATATCTTCGGTTGAAGCCAAAAATAGTTTTATTGAATCAAAATCTCTTAGTTGGTTTAAATTACGCATCTTTTGTTTCCTTCTCTGAACTTTCTGCAGGTGTTTCTACTTCTGTTAACTCTTTTGCATCTTCTAATACGGCTTCGCCTGGTTTTTCGTCTTCTTTTGTTTCCTCTGTTTCTTCTTTAACAGCCAAAGGATCTTCTTTTCCACCCATGACTTCTACACCTAGACCAAGTCCGTTAATTTCTCTTACGAATAGTTTGAATGATTCTGGAATAGTAGATTCTGGAATCTCCTCACCTTGCAAGATTGCTTTGTAAGCTTGAGTTCTACCAATTAGGTCATCAGACTTAATGGTTAACATTTCACGTAGGATGTGTGCAGCACCATAAGCTTCAAGAGCCCAAACTTCCATTTCTCCGAATCTCTGTCCGCCAAATTGTGCTTTACCACCAAGAGGCTGTTGAGTAATCAAGGAGTAAGGTCCTGTGGATCTTGCATGCATCTTATCTTCACCTAAGTGAATAAGTTTCAAAATGTAGGTTTCGCCAACAACAACTTCGTGCTCATAAGATTCACCTGTTCTACCATCAATAAGTTTCATCTTTCCAGATGTTGGAAGTCCTGCTTCTTCAAGCTCTACAGCAACTTCAGCCTCATTTGGAGATTCAAAAACTGGAACCGCGTATTTCTTACCTAATTTCTTACCAGCAAATCCCAAAGGAGCCTCCTGTAACTGTCCAACGTTCATTCTCTTAAGAACCGCTTCTGAAGAGAAGATAATATCTACAGGAGTTCCGTCTTCCATGTGAGGCATATCTACCTCAGGAACGATTGCTGAAATAACACCTTTGTTACCGTGTCTTCCTGCTAACTTGTCACCAACCCCGATCTTTCGGCTGATAGCAACGTAGCAAGTTATTTCTTCTAATACACCGGCTGGGAGGTTCTTATTTTCTGTTCTAGTTACCTTTTTAATTCCGATAACTGTTCCGCGCTCTCCATGAGGCATAACAAGTGAGTTATCTCTAACTTCCTTTGCCTTTTCACCAAAGATTGCTCTAAGAAGTCTTTCTTCAGCTGATAGTTCGGTTTCTCCCTTAGGAGCAACCTTACCTACAAGGATATCTCCAGAGTTTACCTTTGATCCGATGGCTACTACGCCGTCCTCATCAAGGTTTCTAAGGGCATCTTCTGAAACGTTAGGAATATCTCTGGTTATTTCTTCAGGGCCTAGTTTTGTTTCCAAAACTTGAACTGAATGATCTGAAATATGAATTGATGTTAAGACATCTTCTTTTACCAATCTTTCGGAAAGAACGATACCGTCTTCGTACTCGTATCCCCCCCAAATCATGTAAGCAACCTTAACGTTTGTTCCAATAGCTAGTTCTCCATCTTCAGACGCAGGACCTTCCATAATAATGTCGCCTTTTCTAATGCTCTGCCCTGTATCCAACTTAACTATCTGGTTAAAGGTAGTTGACTGGTTAGACATCACAAACTTTCTGGTTAAGTATTCTTTTTTGCTTCTCTGACCATCATATTTGATGATTACTTTGTCAGCATCTGCGTAATCTACTGTTCCTTTTCCTTCTGCTCTAATAACAGCGCCTGCATTGTTAGCAATAACTGCTTCAATACCGGTACCTACGATAGGAGCTTGGGCTCTTACCAAAGGCACAGCCTGAGACATTTGCTGAGTAGCAATAAGGGAACGGCTAACGTCATCGTTTTCTAAGAAAGGAATCATTCCCGCGGAAATACCTACAACCTGTCGTGGTACAACTTCGATGTACTCGGCCAATTTAACGTCACCCAAGGTAAAGTTACCGTTTCTTCTTAAAGGTACCTGGGTATGTTTGATATAGCCTTTATCATCGACTTTAACAGAAGAATCAGTAATGTGGACACTGTCTTCTTCATAAGCTGCTAAAAATACAACTTCATTTGTTACTTTAACTCTTCCGTCTTCTTCTTTTTTAAGCTTAAAGTAAGGTGTTTCTAAGAAACCAAAGTCATTAACTCTGGAATACATAGCTAAATAGTTGATAAGACCAATGTTTGGACCTTCAGGTGTACGAACAGGGCATACTCTACCGTAATGGGTAAAGTGAACGTCCCTGACCGCCATGCTGGCACGTTCTCTGGTCAATCCACCAGGACCGGTTACTGATACTCTTCTTAAGTGATCAAGTGCAGTAAGTGGGTTCTGTTGGTCTTGAAACTGTGACAGCTGCCCAGAGGCAAAGAAACTGTGAATTTTTGCGGTCACAGCTCTAGGAGAAATCAAGATTGACGGTTCAGGAAGCTCTTCTCTTGGTTGAAGGCTCATTCTTTCCTTGATGTTTTTCTCAATCTGTAAAAATCCAATTCTAATTTCGTTTTGCAAAAGTTCACCAACACTTCTTATTCTTCTGTTACCTAAATGGTCAACATCATCTGGTGTATCAAGACCATTGTTAACTCTAATGATTCTTTCAATAATCTTTATCAAATCTTCTGATTGTAACAACCAGTGATCGGGATTATTCTCAAAATTTAAGCCGAGCTTCTGATTCATTCTGAATCGCCCGACCTTACCAAGGGAGTATCTTCTTTTATTAAAAAACATTGCTTCTACTAAGGACTTTGCGTTTTCGAGAACCAAAGGCTCTCCGGGTCTCATTTTTCTATAAACCTCAATAATAGCCTCATCTAAGCTAGAAGCTGGATCCTTTGCAAGTGTGGCATCAATATAGTTAATTTCTGGGTTATCATCTACATCTTTAAATGCAGCTCTTATATCTTCATCTGTTTCTAAACCAAAGATTCTAAGAAGGGTGGTAATAGTAATCTTTCTTCTTCTATCTATCTTTGCGGAAATAACCCCAGTTCTTGAGGTTGAGATATCAATCCAAACACCGTTTTTAGGCAAAATCTTGGCACCTGCCAAAAACTTCCCGGTTGAAGGAGAAACCTCACCACCGAATAACGCTCCGTAGGAGCGTGTAATCTGATTGATGACAACTCTTTCTACACCGTTAATAACAAATGTTCCGGTTGTTGTCATAAGAGGAATATCTCCCATGTATATTTTCTTTTTCTTGGATTTCTTTGTTTCGGGGTCACTGATCTCAGCATTTAGATACCAAGGAGCATCAAAGGTTCTGCCTGCTCTTAAGGCTTCTTCAATAGAGATATTTTCTGCTTCGATTAATGGTTCTGAAAATTTAAGGACCCAACCTCTTCCGGTGTAGTCCTCTACAGTACCGAGTTCTTCTAGAACCTCGTTTATTCCATCTTCCTGCAACCACTTGTAGGACTTTAATTGAACACTTGAAAGTGTTGGTAAGGGTAGTACATTTTTTCTTTTTGAAAAGTTATGTCTCATTAATAATAAATCCAAGCAGGCAAACCGGTTTTTTACTTTGTTACAAAGAAATTAGCACGGTTCTCCCGCGCCATTTTCGAATCCTCACTATACACTTTTTTCAGCACAACTTCACCTAATTCATACCGACGTGTATTTAGCGATCGCAAACACTTCGCAGAAGCGAAAATATCATAAAGAATTATACCTGTCAACAGACTTTATAGAAAGCCTATTTTTGCAGGTGGCCAAAACCTAAAAACCACCTTTCCAACTATACGCTCTTTATCAATGACACCAAACACCCTAGAGTCCGCAGAATGGTCTCTATTATCCCCTAGTACAAGGTAAGAATCTTCAGATAACTTCTGGGAACGACCTTCAGGAAAACCAGGACCCCCAGTGGTGCACTTTTCCGCGTAGAGATAGGGTTCCTCTAAGGTAAACCTATTGCCGTCTCTTGTAATAAAAACCTTACAATCAGAGATCTTAACTAGATCTCCAGGCACGCCAATAACCCTTTTAACATAGTCTATGTGATCGTCTTCTGGAGGATGAAAAACCACTACCTCACCACGCTCAAAGTCCTGAAAGTTCTTTAAGACCTTTTCAACCAGGATTCTTTCTTTATCATGCAAAAGGGGTTCCATACTGGCACCAGAAACTATTTCAGGAAATGCCAAAAAACCATATATAAGTAGTAGAATAACCAAGGAAACCACAAAGGTTTCGGCTAATTCTATAAGAAAGTCTTTAGAATCCATATTAGGTACAATACATTAGTAGGTACGAAAATGAAACAAAAAAAGAAGCAAAAAAAGACAAAGATACCCAGTAAGGTATTGAAACAACATAAGAGAGCAGAGGTACTAAAACCCGACAATGCTTACGCTAATTTTAAAAATTGGAAAGACGTAAAAACATTCCTTCTAAAAAACCTAGACTTCGTACTCCTACTATCCCTAATCATTATCGCGGTTTATTTCAACTCTTTAAAAGGTGTCTTTATCTCAGATGATGTACCTGGATATCTAAACAACCCATTAATAAGAGATTTCAAAACAGCTCTAAGCACATGGCACTGGCAAGAAATAACTTACTCTATACTTTTTGCAATCTTTAAGCTAAATCCAACCCCATTGCACGTATTGTCTGTACTGTTTCACATCGTAAGCGTACTCTCCTTCTTCATATTTACTTCAAATTTCTTCTCAAAAAGAATCTCGATGTTTTCAGCAATGCTTTTTGCAGTGCACCCCTTAGCTTCTGAGGTTGTGGCCTGGATATCAGCGATTAACTACCCTATCTTTTCTACAACTACCTTTCTAGCAGGAACCTCTTATGTAATGTTTAGAAGAACAAATAATAAGAAACACCTATGGATATCTGTAGGAATGTTTGGCCTGGTCTTATTCTTTACGAAAGCATCACAAGCACTAACGGTTTTTCCTGTGATCATCCTAATCGACCAATTCTTAATAGAAAAGAAACTTACATGGAAGAGTGCAAAACACTTAAGTTGGTACTTAATACCAATAGGACTTTATTTAGCGGGTAAGGCTGCAAAGATCGCTTTTAGAATTGATGCCGTGTCCCCCACTCTAAATACAGGGCATACTTCCTATCTCACATCACTCCCTTACTCTATATATATGACCATAAGACTTATGGTCTTCCCAGATAAATTATCTCTATACCATGACTCAGAACCCATCACAAAGTTTCTTTTGTTTGAAATGTATACAACCTTTGCAGTTCTTGTATGGTCCGTAATTCTTACCTGGAAAAAACATCGAAAGGTTGCAGGACTTATATTAATTGGGGTAGCTTCCTTTGCTTATATGTTAAGCCCTATTCAGGTCTCCTGGTATTTCGCTGAAAGATACGTTTATTTTGCCACTGCTATATTTTGTATCTTCTTAGCAATGGGAATAAACAAGATCGAAAAGAAATTTCCAAAAAAGCATATCTCTCTTATTGTCTTGGTTCTTATTGCAGGTGCTTACTCTGCTAGAACATTTGTTAGAAATAATGAATGGAGAACTAGAAAGAGCCTATGGGAAGCAACTGCAAGAGTTGTTCCTTTAAGTGCACGAACTTATAACAACCTAGGAGATGTGTATGCCGTCGAGGAAAACATGGAAGCATCTGTGGAGGCTTTTCTAAAGGCAATAGAACTAGATCCAAATTATGCTGACGCGACACACAACCTAGGTCTTACTTATTACAAAATGGGAGAACTGGACAGAGCAACAGCACAATTCCAAGCTTCCTTAGAAATAAACCCAAATCTTCTTCCGGCCTACGTACACCTATCAATGGTCGAGTTTGATAAACAAAATCTAGGAAAAGCCAAAGAGTATTTAGAAAAATCATTGGAAATTAACCCAAACTATACAAGAGCACGACAGCTTTTAGACAACTTCCCTGAAATTAATTAACCTTAAATAAAAAAAAGGAAGTGGTGGGAGCACTTCCTTTTGGGCATATATTACTCATGTGTCACAGCCCAAATGACTACACGTACTTTTTCGCTTTCTGGTCCACAAATCAAGACCGTACCAACGGGATTGGAAGGAACTTCGACTGAAATCTGACTCGAAAATTCGGAATCAGTGGTAACACGAAGCACACGAGTACCCTTAGGCATCTCTAAGCTCTCGCAACCATCAACAGTGAAACTACGGGGTCGCAGTTGAATAGTCTCTCCAGCATACGGAACCTTCGAAGGAATCTCGTCTACCAATAAAGGTTGACCTGACTCACCAAGAGGTATTTCATTAAACTGAAGCGCATAGGCGCCTTCGTCATATGCATTATCAAACTGAGTAGCAGGAATTGTAATCACTACTACACAAAGAAACATACCAGCCACCAACGCTAAAAGCGTTAATACCAACCCAGCCTGCTGCCCCTCATCCATGTCCTTCATAAGCCACCAAAGTAACAAGATATTCATTTTATTCTCCTATTCAACAATTGCCCATAGAACAACATCTAGTTCAATGGGTTCATCAATACACACCTGTACTTCGCCGCTATCAAACCGAGGCATGCCAATCTGCACGAACTCCGAAGAGCTAAACTCGGCAGCAGCCATTATGTACGCTGTGTTTTCAGGAAGACCTAGTGATGTACAACCACTAGATAGCGTGTAGACACGGGGGTGATCCCTAAGTGCCTCGCTTCCGGGAGGGATTTCCACCTCTGCAGGTAATTCAACATGCAAAGGAATCCCATCCTGCAACAGAGGGATTTTGTTTCCCGCGATGACTATGCTCCCAGTATCTATCTGATCATCAAATTTCTTAGCCTTCTTGGAGTCTCTTACACTGCTTGAAATCGAAACGATCATAGAAACAACTAACATGATCTGAAATGCAGCTAGAAATCCGGAAAGCCCAGAGGTCGATGAACTACTATCATTACTTGAGGACATTTTCTTCTCCTTTTATATCCTATATTTGTCAAAGTACGACAAGTAAAAAATGCAAAAAACCGACTCTTACCAAGCCGGTTATATTCCCACGAAAAAACCGGCCCAATAGACTGGCCGGTTATAAATATCTTTCCATCATAGCGTTTCCAGGGAGTTAAACTCACCAAATCCTGGTTTGCTCCAAAAAGATCAAGGCGTTGTTGTCAAACAACATTTATTTACTTATCAACAATTTATTTATAACATTTAGGACCGATAGTTGTCAAGATTTTTTCACTCAACCTTTGTGTTTAGGGGAACCAATCATGCCACACTTCTTATATTTCAAACCACTTCCACAAGGACAGGGATCGTTCCTACCAACCTTATCCTTACTTGATCTAACAGGCTCAACCTTACGTTGTGCCTTCGCTTCATCTGCAACGCCTGTCTCAATAGAACCCTGCTTATAATCTAGATTAACAGCAGGTTGTGCGCTCCGTACTTTTTGTGCGGCAACTTCTCCGCTTACTTTAGATAATCTGTCACTAACGTTTTGATAAATCTTTCGAACCAAAAGTTCAAATCTTTCATGACCCTCTCTCTTATACTCAACAATTGGATCTCTTTGAGCATAACCACGAAGACCAATACCTTCTCTGACATGATCCATATCAACAAGGTGCTCCATCCAAATAAGATCTATTACTGGAAGGCTAAGACCTGCAACAATTTTTAACCAATCTTTTTCTCCAAAGTGCTTTACATGGGGATCCCATTCTTTTGCTACATCGAAAGAAGCATTTTGAACCATCTTTCCGATAAACCACTCTCTAGCTTCCTCATTACCCTCTGCAACCTGAAGAATCTTTCTTCTTAATTTATAAATAACCTCTCGATGAGCGTTCATAACGTCATCAAGTTCCACAACCTGTTTTCGTCTATCAAAGTTAAAACCTTCAACCTTCTTCTGAGCACTTTCAATAGACTTTGAAACAATGCTGGCTTCTAGAGGAACATTCTCGTCTAGCCCAAACCTATCCATTAACTTCTCAACCTGTTCGCCACCAAAGATTCTCATAAGGTCATCTTGTAAGGAAAGGAAGAACCTTGAAGAACCTGGATCTCCTTGCCTACCAGAACGACCTCGAAGCTGATTATCAATTCTTCTAGATTCGTGTCTTTCTGTACCAATGACGTGTAAACCTCCCAAAGATTTAATGTTTTCAATTTCTTCTTTTGTAGCAGGATCTCCTCCAAGCTTAATATCTACACCTCGTCCCGCCATGTTTGTTGCAACGGTTACAGAGCCGGGCTTACCTGCTTGTGCAATGATCAAAGCTTCGCGTTCATGGTTTTTAGCATTTAAGATTTCGTGTTTCACACCACGTCTTTTTAATTGCTCATGAACAAGTTGGCTTTTCTCAACGGAGGTAGTACCTATAAGTACTGGCTGTCCCTTCTTAACCTTTTCGGAAACTTCTTCTGCAACAGCTGCGTACTTTGCACCCTCGCTCTTGTAAACAACGTCTGAGTGATCATCTCTAGCCACAGGCTTATTGGTAGGAACCACCATTACATCTAGTTTGTAAATCTTGAAAAACTCCTCTGCTTCAGTGGCTGCTGTACCAGTCATACCTGCTAGTTTGGAATACATTCTGAAATAGTTCTGATAAGAAATCTCTGCAAGTGTTCTTGATTCTTGTTGAACAGTCACACCCTCTTTTGCTTCTATAGCTTGATGCAACCCATGAGAATATCTATTTGTTGGAAGCAATCTTCCCGTAAATTGGTCAACAATTACAACAGCACCATCTTTAACAACATAGTCTTTATCTTTTTCATAAAGGGTATGTGCAGAAAGAGACTGTTCAATAAGGTGAACCATTTCAAAGTCCTGCTCGTATAAATTATCAACACCAACTAACTTTTCTACTCTTCTTATTCCCAGATCAGTGAGTGTAGCGCTCTTATACTTCTCTTCCACTTCATAGTCAGTTTCTTTAATTAATCCGTGAATAATCTTTGATGCCTGCTGATAACGCTCAGTTGGCTGTGCAGCACTTGTAGAAATAATCAAAGGTGTACGAGCAACGTCGATAAGAATAGAGTCAACTTCGTCAACAATAGCAAAATTGTGAATACCCCAATCCCCTACCTTATTGGTCTGAACCATATCGCTAAATTGGCGCGCCATGTTGTCTCTTAAATAATCGAAACCAAACTCATGGTTTGTACCGTATACAACATCACACTGATAAGCCTCTTGCTTAGGGACTTCCTTTAAGTGGATAGCATACTCATCTTGAAACTCACTTCCTTCGTAATCAGGATCATATTTAAAAGCACGTTGCTGCATAATCACACCAACTGTTATTCCTAACCCATGATAAAGAGGCCCCATCCAACCAGCACCATGCCTTGAAAGATAGTCGTTAGGTGTAACAAGGTGAACACCACGTCCTGTTAAAGAATTTAGATACATAGGAAGTGTTGCAGTAAGTGTTTTACCTTCACCAGTTCTTTGTTCTGTAATCTTTCCTTGGTGTAAAACAATTCCAGCAATGAGTTGAACATCATAAGGGCGTAAACCCAAAATTCTTTTTGATGTTTCCCTTACTACAGCAAAAGCTTCAGGAAGTATTTTATCTAGTTGCTTGTTTTGTTCTTCGAGAGACTTGTCCTTAAGGGCATCTTGCCAAGAGGCTGTTTTCTGCCGTAACTCGTCGTCAGACAACTTTTCGAGCGCTTCCTCAAAACCGTTGATTTTATCAACGATAGGATTCAGGCTTTTTAATTGTCGCTCGTTAGAGTCGAATAATTTACCAAACATACTTTTAGATTATATAGCAATGAAAAGCAGGAAGAGGGCAAGAACTATCCTGTAAACAATGAAAGCATTTAAACCCTTATCTTTCAAGAAGTTAAGCATAAACTTGATTGCAAAGAGTCCCACCAAAAAACTACTAAAAAAACCTACAGCCAGTGGCGTTGTTCCAACCGCATCTAAAGCCCCTGCTGAGTCTATTACTTTAAAAAGTCCTGCGCCCACAACAATTGGAATGGAAAGAAGAAATGAAAACCTAGCAGCTTTCTCCCTACTTAAACCAAGAAGCATTCCCCCAGAAATTGTTGCCCCGGAACGGGAAAATCCTGGTAAAAGAGCTAGAGATTGAAACAGACCAACGATAACGCTGCCCCTTAGATCGATATCTTTATTCTTAACCCAATTCCCCATTCTTTCTGCAACAAACATAAGCAAACTGCCAACAATTAGGATACTAGCTACAGAATTAACACTTCTAAACATAAGTTCGATTTGTTCTTCAAAAAGAAAACCTAGTATTGCTGCTGGAACAGAACCCGCAACAATCAACCAACCCATTCTTCTATTCCCTATAACCATTTCTGTGATGTCTTTCCAAAAGAAAACTATGAGCGCTAAGGCCGTACCTAAATGAAGAGTTGTATCAAAGGCTAAGGGTTGAGCTTCCCACCCCAACAAGTTAGGGAAAACAATAAGATGGCCCGAAGAAGAGATAGGAATAAACTCTGTTAGGCCTTGAATAGCCCCTAAAATGAGAGCCTGAATTATGTTCACTTCTCTACTTCCCCATAGACCAGTAAATTATCAGAATTTGTGCGCCCAGCGACAGTCTTTGTGCCTACGTTTATAAATTGCTCCTCAACACTTTCACAAAAGTCATCCACCTCATGCTTCACATCATCAATATAGATTCTGTTAAACACCACAAGACCCTCAGGTCGTAAAAGGCGTTCAATACCTGCAAAGAAAGTTCCAGAACTTCCGAGATCTGGGTATTTTAGTCCACAAAAGATATCAACTACTACAACATCAAATGTTGAGATATGAAGGTCATACTTTGTAGGGTCGGTCATCACACGCATCACATCTTCATTTAATATGGAAACGTTGGTAAGTTTTTTGAGATCAAAATACTCCTCAGCTACCCGGATCATCTCAGAGTCAATCTCTATCACTGTTATATGTGCGTCAGGCATGTCTTCAGCAAAAAGATGAAGCATGGTACCTCCTCCCAAACCAAACATTAGAATATGTCGAGCTTCTGGCCTGTTTTCTGCTACAAATCCTTCAACCTGTCCCCAAAATCTTCTTTCGACAGACTTTGCAGTATGGCTTATTGATTGAACTACACCATCTACACTAAGTCTTCTAATGTCACCTACCTGATATACCTCAATTAATTTATTGTATTCGGATGATGTGCTGTGAATTAACTTCGGTATCTTAAGATTGGGAAGCTGCATTACTTAATAACTTTCTTTCCCATGTATTTATGTAATGCTTTTGGAATTTTGATAGAACCATCTTTTTGCTGATGATTTTCAATAATTGCAATTAATGCTCTACCAATAGCAAGGGCTGTAGCATCATTCATATACACAAAACCACCTTTTTTATATCTAATACCAAGTCTTCGTGCCTGGAAGTCAGTCATATAATCTGATGTATGAGTTTCTCGATAACCCTTTTGTCCTGGCATCCAGCAATTAATATCAATTTGTCTGAAATCAGGTTTGCCCATATCTCCCGTACTAATCATTACAACCTGATAAGGAATTTCTAACTTCTGAACAATGTATTCCTGAATAGCAACATAGAGGTCCTGCTCAAGCATTCCATTTTCAGGAGTTGTAAAAGACTCCATCTCAAGTTTGTCGAATTGGTGCACTCTCAAAATCCCACGAGTATCTTTTCCATAAGTCCCTGCTTCTCGTCTAAAAGCTGTTGAATATCCAACGTATCTCTTTGGTAAGTCCTCATCATCTAAGGTTTCTCCCATATGCATTGGCCCCATGGTGTGCTCAGCACTTCCTACAAGAACCAGACCATCTTGCTCAAGTAAGTATCTTTCATCCCTAGGTTCTAACCTATCCATCTTTTCCATAACCTCTTGTCGAACCATTACTGGAGGAACAACTGGAATAAATGGCTTTGTGTTAGGGTTACCAACCTTCTTTGCAAGCTTTGCGATAAGCTTCTCATTCATCAAAGTGTCAAAAACAAAGCTAACAAGAGCAAACTGCAAACGCGCAGCATCCCCCATAATGTAGCTAAATCTACTCCCTACAACTTCTGCGGATTTTTCTGTATCGATAAGACCAAGTTCTTTTCCTAGATCAATGTGATCCTTAGGTTCAAAATCAAACTTTCTTGGAGTTCCTACCTCTCTTATTACTTGATTGTCGGCGTCACTTTCCCCAAAGGGAACGTCTTCTGAAATTATGTTAGGAAGACTTTTGAGCAGGGTGTTTCTTTTTTCCTCTAACATCCCCAACTCCTCTTCCATCTTCACTAATTCTTCTTTAACACCAGTAGCTTCTTTGATAAGTTTTTCTCTAACATCTTTATCAACCTTTGAGATATCACTTGAAAGTTTATTTTTGAGGGCACGATGTGTTTCAACACGTGTTAAAAGGTCAATGTAAGAAGCATCTGCTTTTAGCAAACCATCTACATCAACTTCCTTCATCTGGCGATCTTCTACCGCCTTCTTTATACGATCTGGATTTTCCCGTACTAGTTTTATGTCTAACATATAAGACTCCTTACTCAATAATATACTGATTAGGCCAATAAAAAAACCTGGCCATTTTGCCAGGGTCTTGATGTAGACGGTACCACCTGATCTTTTAACTTTAACAGCGGTGTCGAGCTTAACCGGCAAGCATTTCCTCTTGCAGCTTAGGAGGCGGAAACTTCCCCCATCACAGCTTTACGAAACTATAATACTGATTAATAAAGGAGTCAAATAAAAAACTACTTTATATCCATCTTTTGGAACACTTCAATAAGAAAGGTGATATGTTCAGTGAAATCTTCACCTAACTTTTCAATACCGAACATAATTTCTTCCCTATCAATTTTGGCAGCAAAGCTTTTATCTTTAAATTTCTTTTTAATTGATTTAGCCTTCATACCTTCCCAACCAGTTGGGCGCATAAGGGAATAAGCGTATATAAGTCCTGCTAGTTCATCTACAGCAATAAGTGCTGCGGCAAGCTTTGTTGAAGGCATTACATTTGACCACTTCCAAGCATGTGCTGCTACAGCGTGCTGTAATTGTTCTGGGTATCCCCACTCAGCAAACCATTCCATAGAGCGGTGTGGATGTTCGTCAGGAAATTCAAAATAATCAATATCGTGGACAAGCCCGGTGATCCACCAAAGGTCTTTATCCTCACCATACTTTTCAGCATATGCCTCAAGTCCTGCGGCAATCATTCTGGCGTGAAGCTTTTGGTAATCCTCTCCAACCTTTTCTTCTAAAAGTTCTTCCGCTTCTTTTCTTGTAGGAAGGCCTGAAATATCATCTGATACTTCTACAGTTCCCATCACAGGTTCTTTTTCATTAGATTCCGCGGTTACCTCAGGTTTTAAAATTGGAAATGCTACAACCTGCTTAATTGCCCATACGTTTGTCAAAAACATCACCATTCGATCTATACCAAAACCGATTCCACCAAGAGGAGGGCAACCATATTCAAGTGTTTCTAAGAAATCTTCATCCAAAGGCATGGCTTCTTCATCTCCTGCCTTCATATTGCTTTGCTCATTTTCAAATCTAGATCTTTGCTCTAAACCGGAGACGATCTCACTCCAGCCATCAAATACCTCAACGCCCCCGATATAACCTTCAAATCTTTCTGCTCTTCGATCCTTGGATCTGTGTGCTTTAGATAAAGGACTTACAGCCTGTGGATAATCAATGACCCACATAGGATTCATAAGCTTAGGAGAAATTAGGTGCTCAAATAAGGTAAATAATGCCTTATCTAAATCCCAGGTTCCCTGAGTTTTAATATGATGCTTTTCTAGTAGCGCTTTTACCTCTTCATCGGTTGCATCATCCCAAACAACACCAAGATGTTCTTTTATAAGATCTTCAACAGGAACTCTTGGCCACTCACCACCAATATCAATCTCGTTTTCTCCAACCATGATCTTAGTTCCACCAGTAAGTTCTTTTACCAAATGCTTAGTTAGCTCTTCAGCTAGATCCATAACACGATGATAGTCAGCATATGCTTCATACCACTCAAGCATCGTAAATTCTGGGAAGTGTGATTGGTCTATACCTTCGTTTCTAAAGTTACGAGCAATTTCAAAAACCTTTTCATAACCCCCAACAATTAATCTCTTTAAATAAAGTTCTGGAGCGATTCTTAGATAAAAATCAGCACCCAAGGCATTAAAGAATGTCTTAAAAGGCTTTGCGTTAGTCCCACCATAAAGAGCTTGTAGTACAGGGGTTTCTACTTCGTTAAAGCCCTTATCCCAAAGGAACTTTCGAATTTCTTTTTCAATAGTCCAACGAGCATCAATAATCTTTTTGGATTCAGGATTAATCATGAAATCCAGATATCTTTTTCTATAAAGCTCTTCTACATTCTTAATACCAGTGTGCTCATCTGGGTAAGGTCTTATGGATTTTGAAAGAAGGGTAATTCTTGTTGGTTGGAGTGAGATCTGACCTGACTTGGTCTCAGTGATCTTTCCGTCAGCTTGAACAAAGTCACCAGTGTTTAAAAGACCAAGATGCTCAAAACCTAAGTTTTGGTTTTCTTTACTTGTCTCTTCAAGATTTTCTTGTTGAACATATAGTTGGATGTCTCCAGACTCATCTCTAAGATCAGCAAAGAACAAAGCACCATGCTCACGAAGGGAGACTAATCTTCCCACTAAAGACGCCTTCTTCCCTTTTAGCTTTTTGTAATTCTCAACTACCTCTGCATTTGTGTGAGTTCTGTCTGCAGTTGCTGGGTAAGGGTTAATTCCTAACTCTTTCAACTTATTCAATTTCTCTATACGCACATCGCGTAGTTCTTTAATCGTAGCCATGGCTTTTATTCTAGTACAATTATCACGACCCATAAAGGGTTCGATTAGATCGGATATGCGTTAATTGTACGGAAACACAGACCCACTGTTTAATGGATCTTCTTGATAGTGTAGGTTAGTTTACCTACAGGGGCCTCAACATCGAAAGAATCGCCTACCTTTTTACCCATTAACTGGGAGCCTAAAGGAGACTCGTGTGAAATTTTACCTTCTATAGGATTAGCTTCAGGTGCACCCACTAAATGGAAGGTTTGTTCCCCACCATCTATATGCACTGTTACTTTTGCTCCAACGGAAATTTCACCAGTTGCAATTTCCTGAACCTTGGAATTCTTTATAATGTCTTCGAGTTCAGCTATACGACCTTCTACGAAAGCCTGTTCTTCTTTTGCTGAGTGATACTCTGCGTTCTCTGAAAGATCGCCCATATCTCGAGCATTCTTAATTCTCAGAGCAACTTCCGTTCTCTTAGTATCAGTTAATTCTTTTAATTCTGTTTTTAATTCTCCTAATCCTTCTTTGGTTAGGTATATTTTATCTGTCATAGTTTTTTCCTTAATAAACGGGTGATATCTTCGGTTTTTCCAATGAAAAAGCCCCTTATACCGAGGCTGCCGGGGCGTTGATGATTTCAACCTTCAACAAGGTTATCACAGTGAATTCTCACTGTCAAATCACACTAATCAACCTTATAAATTCCTAAGATTCTAGCGCCATCTACTACTATCTCATAAAAAACAGGAGAAGCATATAGCTCTCTAGACCCCCTATAAGTAGTCAGATAATAGTCAGCTGAGGACTTGTTAGAAACAAACTGAAAACGAATTCTTTCCTCAAGCGGAAGCATCATTAGATTCGTCTCCCCAGGAAGTCCGTCTGCAAATACCTTAATCTCTGAGCGCGAATCAACACTAGCCAAATACTCATAACCCTGCTTGTAAGAGAGTCCCCAATAATCCAAAGAGAACTCACTTCCATAAGGCCTTTTTGCAAACTCACTAAAATATATATTTTGATAAGGATGATTTCTAACCATGAATGTCAGAACGAAAAATAAATTCACCCCTAAGAGTATTTTTAACCCTTTCCTAAAATCAGGAGAGCTTTTTGCAAGACCAAGGATCGCAAAGTACAAAATTGGAGGATATATAAAGAACATTTGGCGCCAGGTATCATGAAGAACTGAATGCATAACAATTGTTGCGACTAAAGGAAGTGCAAACCACCCTAAAATCAGCAAGTCATCTCTCCTGACCTTTGGGATGTCCTCAATCACATGCCACAACCCTATTAAACCTAAAACTAAATAGGAGAAAGGGGTTGTAACCAATATCCAACCTAAGGTGTAATACCAAGGCACCGCAGTGCTACTAATTTTCTCCCCAAAAAATAATATTCCAGTCTTTTGTGGAAAATAATTAAAGGCTTCCAGAAAATTCTGTAAAGGTGCCTCCCATAATATTGGCCAAACCAAAATTGTGAACAAAGCTGTAAACACTAAATATAAAAAGACCTTCTTGTTACTTGCTCTACTTTTTCCACCCAAGGAGAAAAGGTCTAAAACCAAAATTGGTAAGACCACTCCCATCACTCGAATACCAATTAATAGTGCCGTCACAAACGAGGCTATTAAAGAAAAAAGAAGATTTCTTTTTTCCATGAAAACTAGAGCAAGATAAGAGGCAATAATAAAAAGAGTAAGAAACACTACGTCCTTTGAATTGTAGAAGGAATGCGCAAAAATTCTGGGACTAAATACTAATAGAGCACTACCTAAAAGCCCCCAACCAACACTCCTTAAACGCCTTCGTAACAACAAATAGAAAAAGAAGGCTCCTAAAATAAAGAAAAGGTAATTAACTAAATGTCTCATCTGATAGACCATTTGAACGTCTGTGATGTTAAAAACTTTCTCAGCAATAATCAAAAGAAATTCATAGTGTTGCCCGTAAAACCGATCAGAATTTTTTAGAAGTTGCTCGTTTTGGCCAAAGACATAATCATAGGTTTGTACACCAAGTTTATGTTGAATAGGTTCATCCCAAGAAATACCGTAATCCTTATAAACAAATAAACCCACAAGAATGAGTAACCCAAAAAATATTCCAACAATAATGTTTTTGTTTTTCATTAGTATTTACTTTTTCGGGCAGGTGGGGAGAGGCAGTAAAATGTCCAGTTATGTTCTTCTGAACATCTACTCTTGCGATTAATTACAGCGTTCCCATGAATGAACACTGAATAAATTATCAAAAGCATTATAACCGTTAATTGCTTCGGTTTTAATCTTTTTATAATCAAAAACGAAAAAAGTCCTAAGATTGGCAAGTAGTCTGAAAGCATTCTGTATCCAAAACCATTTGCACCCTCCCAAGCCCACCACTTAGCCATCATAAGAAAAGAGATTAGAAAGCCAAAACCAAGATATCTTAATATTTGATTATATTTGCCCTCAAACTTCTTGTCCTTATATACCTTGTAAATACCAATAAAGCCCAACACTAAAGGAGGGGAAATAAATAAGAAACTTCTAGCAGGGCTAAAAGCATAACCAGAAAGACTCTCAAGAAGAGGTGTGTTCCAACCAAAGTCACTCCGAGCACCGTAACCTTCTACCAAAACTGAACCAAAAGTAACGAAATTATAATAGCCCATGAAGATGACTGAAGGTAACGTTGCAAAAATATACTTAACTAACTGATTCTTGTGTTTCAGAAACACATAAAAAGAAATTGCTCCTGCTAAAAGCAGAGCCGTCGGACGGGCAAGTACAGCAATACCAAGAATAAAGCCCAACCATGGAATCAATTTTTTATCCTTTAAGGACTTAATCAAAAGAAGAACTGCAATTGAAATAAAAAACTGAGCAAAGGTGTGTTGCCACATTCCCCTACTACTCACACTCCATGTAGCCGTCCCAAATGCATAGAAAAAGGTAAATAAATAGAGCCACTTCTTATTCTTTGAGAACTCAGAAATAATTAAGTAGAAAAGGGAAACAGAGAGGGCTGCATAGAAGGCTCCTGCTACCCTACCCAAAACAAAAATCTTTAGAATACTTTCGTGATAGGTCATTTCGGGAATCTTGTTTAAAAGTATCGGAAGGGCATATACAGGTATTGCCATAACTGCGGGCAAAATCGGGTAAGCTGTCTTAAATCCTTCCTCGGTTGGAATTAGAAAATATGGACGATATTTACCTCCCTCAAGCTGTCTAATAACACCAATAATTTCATCAAAGTTTACTGTCCCCTTATAAAGCATTAACCAAGGAAGAAAAGAGTTTGGAACTTGATCCCCGGAGGTCATTAACCTTCTATAAGTTCCGTTTGATACGTCTTTGTTCCAATCAGAAGGCAAGTTAGCTAAGAACAAAACAAAGGAAATAAGAAAGATAAAAAGGGGCACTCTAAACCGTTTGAAAAAACTATTAGTCATGTGAGGGAAGTTTAACAAACAATGATAATATTTAGTAATCATGAAACTTTCAATAGTTATACCCGTTTACAACGAAGTAAAAACACTAGAAGAGCTTTTAAAGAGAGTTCTCGCGGTAGATCTGGGCAAACTAGAAAGAGAAATCATTCTGGTGGATGATGCTTCTTCAGACGGTTCGGCAGACCTAATAAAAGAGCTGGCTGAAAAGCACCAAGGCATAAAAACGCATTACCATAAAGAGAATCAGGGTAAGGGAGCTAGTTTAAGAGACGGGTTCCGAGAAACCACGGGAGATTATGTAATAGTACAAGATGCTGACCTGGAATATGACCCAAACGAATATCTCAAATTGCTGAGGGAGCTGGAAGAAGACAAGGTGGACGTTGTCTATGGATCAAGATTCTCTGGTAACTATGAAGACATGACTAACCTTCATTATTTTGGAAATAAATCACTAACAATGCTTACAAATCTTCTATATGGAGTGTTACTTACAGATATGGAAACTTGTTATAAGCTTCTCCCAGGAAAATTTGTAAGAGAAATTGAAATTGAATCCGACAGATTTGATTTTGAGCCTGAAATAACTGCAAAGATCTTAAAGAGCGGAATGAGGATTAAGGAAGTCCCGATTACCTATAAAGGAAGAAGCTTCAGCGAAGGGAAAAAAATAACTTGGAAAGATGGGTTAATAGCTTTTTGGACTCTGATTAAATACCGTTTTAACTAGCCTTCTCACTCATATGAATACGATAAGCCTCTACAGTTAAAATAGCGTCTGCTTCGTGATCGGTTTCAACAACAACACCATATTTCTCTTTTACTCTATCAATAGCATCCTGCTTACTCTTCACTTCCATGATCTTTTTAATAATTTTGTTGTGCATATGATCAATAAAAGCACCATGCATGGCAGCAGTAGCCCATATAGCACCCGCAACCTGGTTTAAAGCAGTAAGGGTACGAGAATTTCTCACAGGGGCGGGCTGTTCTAAAATGACCATGTGGGGTTTGTGTTCCTTAAAAAGCTCATCGAACCGCTGAATTATGAGCTCTAGCTTATCTAAATCATATCTTCCGGAGAACTCTAGATTACAAGTAGTAATTAAATCACCATTTCTAAAGACAGCAATACCACAATTTGTAGTAGAACTATCAACACCAATTGTCACCATATCTTTGGACATGGTTTTATTGTAACAGAGAGGAAATATTGATACTTCTGGGTAGACGCATCTTATAAATTTAAGTAGTATAGACAGATGTCTATTTACAAAAAGAAAACTAAAAAAGCTGAGTCCCTTATTTTGCACGTAGTCCATATCCCAATACTACTAATACTAATGCTGCTCCTTGCTGCAGGAGGAATGTCCCTCAAAAGCGGGGGTAAAGCGACCCTAAACGAAGCTTTAGCTACGGTACTTGGTGATGACGACGACAATGATGATGAGGATGACAACGATGATGAGGATGACGACGATGATGAGGATGACGACGATGATGAAGATGACGACGATGATGAGGATGACGATGAAGATGACGACGACGACGATGAAGATGAGGATGACGACGATGATGAAGATGACGACGATGATGAGGATGACGATGAAAATGACGACGACGACGATGAAGATGACGACGATGATGAAGATGACGACGATGATGAGGATGACGATGAAAATGACGACGACGACGGTGAAGATGACGACGATGACGACGATGATGAGGATGACGACAAAATGAAATCCAAAGAAAGGATTATAAATCCTGATGGAACTTACTCAATAATTGAACGCGAAATTGAAGGAGACAAGGCCGAGATAAAAATCAAAACATATACCGCAGACGGTAAATTCCTTAGTGAAAGTAAGTACAAGATTGAAGACGACGGTTCTACAAAGATTGAAATAAAAAGCAAAGATGGTGATGGCAACAAACTTGCAGACTTAAAATTAGAATTTCCTGGGCTATTTAATCTAGAAAGCGGAAGTCTAGAAATAGAAACGCCCGAAGGCACAGTAGCTGTGGGAATTGCTCCAGAAGCAGTAGCTAGACTAGCTCTAGAGGATGATGACATAGACGATGTAGATGAAATAACCCTTGAGGAAGAAGATGAAAGCGATGATGACAGTTCTAAAGTTAGATACAAAGTACTAGGAACTCATGAGGCTAAACTCGTTGGCTTGTTCACAATTGATATACCAACAGTTCAGTTTTATGACTTAGAAGGCAATTTCCTAGAGGCACAGCAAGACTTTATAGCAAAGCTTCTTGAACTATTAAGCTTTTAGTTGAAAATGAAATATTAACTATTAGGGCCCTCCCAAGCGGAGGGTTCTTTTATTTCAGCTTTGATATTGGAAGTGTAAAGGAAAAGGTAGAACCAACCCCTTCTTTGCTTTCAGCCCAGATCTTCCCACCATGACCATCAATAATCTTCTTGCTTATGTATAAACCCAAACCACTACCCATTTCCATTTCTAAAGCCTCTTTGACTCGATAGAACTTTTCGAACAATCTGGAAATGTTCTTTTCTGGGATACCCTTACCAGTGTCTGTAACAGCTACCTTAACAAACCCTTCCCCTTCTTTGGCTACCTCAATTTTTACATGACCTTTAGTGGTAAAGGCTATAGCGTTTCCAATGAGATTTCTCAAAACAATCTTTAACCTTGTTGCATCCGCACTTACTAAAGGCAATTCGTAAAGAGAAGGAGCATATATCATCTTAATATCCTTATGGTCCGCCGCTTCCTTAAGTTCTAACACAACATTTTGTACAGCTTTATCAAGATCGAGAGGTTTTGGAGTCACCTTAAAACCACTATTTTGCACCTCAGTAAGATCCAAAAGGTTTTCTACAAGTTCTACCAAATCGTCAACGCTAACAATTGAGTTCTGGACATATTGTCTTTCCATATCATCCATTTTTGAAAGGGTTTCGTCTCTGTTTAGAAAAGACAGATATCCTTTAAGAATGGAAATAGGGGTTCTTAAAACGTGGACTGACATAGAAACGAAATCCAACTTCATTCTTTCCAACTCATTTTCACCAAAGGTATCCTCCATTGTAATAATGCAACCTAAACCAATTTCTGAACCCTGTTTCATCTTCTGAGAGGTAAGATTTATTATTTTCATATCAGCAGTCTTACTTACCACCTTAAGCTTATCTTGGGAAAATACTATACCTTCCATATCGATACCACCCACAGGGCAATAGGTATCAACTGAAACCTCCTTATCCTCATCCATAACCTTCAAGATAGTCGCAACTGGTTTTCCCATTGCATCCACAAAACCGTATCCGGTTATTTCTTCTGCTGATTTGTTCATAAGGGAAATGTTTTGGTTAATATCTGCAATGATAACGCCTTCTTTCACTCCGGCGATTACTTTTTGCAATTTCTCTTTTTCTGCACTGATTAATTGATCTTGGGGCATTGAATATACTGTAGCAGAGGGGGAAAGATATAGAAAGTAATTTTTGAAAGTAAAAAGAAATGCTTACGGGGCCCATCTTTTGAAATGTACCCCGTAATTTCTTTGCTTCTTACAAGAACAAGAGAGCAAGTACTAAAAGGGTGTTGTAATCCATAAGCCTTTTAGCAAACCAGTGATCCCTGTTGTCTAGTAAAATCCAAACTGTGTATCCAACTGCAGGAACACCAAAGAGTACCCAAGGCGGTAAGAAAAACAACACAGTTAATACCACAACAAACAGTGCAGCCACTATTTTCTTCGCACCCTCAAACCCTAAGGCAACTGGAAGCGTTCTCTTGTAACCCTTGTCATGAGGATCATCCATATCTTTCAGGATTTCTCTACCTAAGACAAAAAAGAACACCAAAAGAAACAATAGAAAACTAATATCATTTGTTCCTTGAGCCAAGGGCAATAGCGTAGGAAGGGCAGACGCAAATGCTACAAGCACTGCTGGAAGTGCAAGGATATGTCTGGAATAGGAATAAAAGAATCCTATCAGGATAAGTGTTAGGGAAATCACTCCATAAAACGCACCTAGATACCAAACATAAAAACTTAGCAAAACAGTAAGCTCCCAAAGAACTAATGCGAAAACAAGGAACGTTTCCTCGTGAAGATACGCAAAGTCCTTTCCTTTCAACCGGTCGTGTTTCCTGTCTACCCAGTCATTTAAAACCATTGTCGCGGAAGCGCCCAATGTTACAAAAACTGCCAACGACCAAGCAACACCATCTATCACTCCTGTCCCTAGGTGAAAACCAATTAAGGTTAAAACACCTAGCCTAAGGGTTGTCGTCAATCTTATCGCCTTTATCCAATTCATCCTCTCATCTCCTATACCCGTCTTGGTTATGTTTTTTTACTGAATCTAATCACATGACAATTCTTACAAACATGTAGCGTCAAAAGTGCCCTTCCCCGTTGAATGGGAGATTTGGGATCAACCTTTGTCATGTTCGTAACGTGAAAGTCATGCTCTCCATCTTCAGACTTGAAACAACGTAGTTTAGCAAACACACTTGCAATAAACTCAAACATCGAAATCTCCTTTCAGATATTTGGATGAAAGAAATTATACAGAAAGTAAGAAAAACAGGCGCTATCTTATAAAACTCATGGCCAACTGTCTCCATAGGGTTAATAGATGCTAGAATTTTCTAAGTGAATACAAAGATTGAAGAATTCCGAAAAGAAAACCCTAAACTAGTAACACTATTCGTGGAGCTATTAATTGGAAATACATTAATCTTACTGCTTGGGTACCTCTCTTCTAAAATATCCGAACAGGTAGTAATGAAGCAGACCTACTGGTACGACAATGCTATCTCCGCAGCTTTCTACAACCTCCGAGGTGTAGAAGTAACAGGTTACATGGAAACCTTAAGCTTTATTGGTAAATATGGAATTGCAGCTGCTACAGGAGTTTTGCTCTTCATGTTGTTAAAGAGACGAAGGTTTTTCGAAATGGGAGTATTGTTTACAACAATGGTACTAGGATTATTAGCTAATCTCGCCTTAAAGCTTACTTTCATCAGGCCTAGACCAGATATTGCACCACTTGCAGTTGAAAACTCATATAGCTTTCCCTCCGGACACAGTATGAGCGCTATGATATTTTTCATGATCTTTACATATCTCTTTTACCATTTCACCCATAGAGTTAAAGCCTCCATCTGGGTCCTTATCATTGCTTCTCTTTTTACAATAGGAATTGGTATAAGCAGAATCTATTTAGGGGTACATTATCCAAGCGATGTGTTAGGAGGATATCTAATGGGACTGCTGTGGGTAATGTTGATACTTGTGATAATAAAAACGAGAACGCTGGTCAAAACACTACGTCACAAAAAACTAATCAAGTAGCATCTTATGTATGTTGGTACCAGCCTCTTGAATATCTATTAGGTACACTTCAAAGCTCTCTCCATTACTAAACTTCAGATATAAATTATCTTCAAGATCTAAAAACAACTCCCAGAACCTATTCTCCCCTGTAATATGATCAGGCCATAGATCAAAAGCACTTAATACTTCTCTATGTTCCCCAGTAACCCTATTAATTTCTGACAGAACACCACTAAAGATATAGATAGCGCTCTCCGTAACAACTGCCTTATCAAAAGGCATCTGTGCCGACGTATATAACGGGGTTTCTAATGTAGGCTCTTTCGGAGTTACTAAGAATAAACCATTTTGCTTATCAGCTTCATCAACATGGTGGCGCTGCACAAGTAAGCTATTTCCAATCCAATCAATGATATATTCCCCCGAGGTGTAATTGTAGAAAGGAAGACCAAGAATCTCTTTATTTACAATGTCGAAAACAAAATTACTGCTGCCCTCATAATATGCCTTCCCAACAGAAAGCATCGAGTTATCAGGAGAAAATATAGGGGCAAAATATGTAAAGAAATTTAGATTGTTTTGTTCTGCAGCCCCCGCCTCACTATCTAATAATTCAGAAAGATGATTGTTTTCTAAATCATAGATAAAAACCTTATATGTAGCGACAAAAGCCAGGAACTTCCCATCATCAGAGAAAGCAACATCCTGGATTCTATATACCCTACCCGGTTCATTAGCAAAGGCGACTTCCACAACATCAAGACCATACAAAACTACTAAATTAGAGGCATCAAAATCGTACATATATACATCATGTGTGGGAACCCCCTCATATTCACCTCTCGTTATAAGAGCAACAGAATTTGCTAAAGGAGAATAATCTGCTTTTTCAATTACTTCTCCTTGAGGAACTAAATCTGCAAAAATTCCAAAATTATTAGATCTACTGCTAAGAAACCTTTTCATTTTGATATCAGGCTCTATTTCTTCTTTGATTTGCGCCACCACAGTTTCCTGCATACCAGAAGAATCCTGCATCTCAGTGATTTGGCTAAAGGGACTAGGTTCACTTATTTCAACAGGAGCAACTGCTATTTCAGGAACAGTAACTTCTTCTTTTCCAATTAACATGTCATTTATGAATATATATCCCGCTACTACACCAGCTAGTGAAGCAAAAGAAACCACTATTAAAACAAATAGATTTTTCTTTGAGCTTTTAGTTTCTTCTTGTGAAACGGGTGCCATAGGCACAGTATTTTCAGAGTCTACAGAGGAGTAATCGTTTTGTTCAGGAACTTCGGTTTCGGGCATGAATTAATTATATAGGAAAGATAAGATATGAATGCTATGGAGAAACACAAAAGAATTAGTAGTTATTTGAGTGTAAGATGTAAACATGTTTAAAAATCTATTAATAGCAGCTTTGATTATTATGGGAGTGTTCTTATATACAAACCCTAAAAATACTTCTGAGAGTAGTTCTGAAAGTGACTCCAAAAATATTATTGAAAGTATGGAAAAGAAAGCTGATGAAAACGGCCCCTCCCTTGATATAAGTGGACAGGGAATACAAAAACTTCCCTCTTATGTTTTAAGTAAAACCAATCTTGAAGTATTAGATATCTCAGACAACAGCTTAACAGGAGCACTACCATCAGAAATTGGTAAACTGAGAAACTTAAGAGTATTAAAGGCTGGGAACAATGATATGACTGGGGTTCCAACTGAAGTAGGACAGCTACAAAAACTAGAAATACTTGATCTATCAAACAACCAGCTTACAGGTCTTCCAAACGAACTTGGGAATTTAAAGAATCTAAAAACACTAAACCTATCAGGCAATGACTACGCAGAACAAGATTTGGAAGCAATAAAACAAGGCTTGTCTCCCAATATCGAGATTATTCTATAACAGTAGAATAAAAAGAACTCCACGGATGACTTAGTTTGCTGGCACTTTCCTATATAAAACTATTCCCAAGATTAGAGAAACCAAAAATACTGTAGAACCTACAAAACAAGCAGTGGTAAAAGGAGAAGTAGCCGGCACCCCAGAGCAACTAAACTGCTCCCCTGCTGGTGTATTCAAAAATTTCACATACAAAATTCCAAAATTAGACCATGCAAAAATGGTGCCTACTACAAGTAAATAAATTAACTTTTTCTGTTTTACTAAAAAGTCATTACTACCGACAGTATCTTTTATTTTGTATGCCCATAACAAGGCTAGTAGAAAAGCAAAAGCACCGTAAAAACAGGGAGTAGTTACCGGATTTGGATATATACAGTCTTTAACTTTGAAAAATGTACCTTCGTACTGATAGAAACGGAGAAAATCAATAAATACGGTGTAAAAAGCGAACAAAGTTCCGCTAAGTAGTACAACTATTTGCGCTGTCGAAAGTTTTTTCTGCACCTACGAAGAAAGGTTAAATTATTTTTATCGCTTTGTATAGTATTTTGAGTGTAAGGATTTAAACAGAACTATAGCCTTGGTGACCCTAAAGGTACTCAGTTTGAACCGCTTTTAGCTCATTTTGAGCAACTTCGCCTCCTATACGAAACATCAGAACAGGAGGAAGATGATGATGTTTAATTCTTCTCTGTTTGACGAATCTTCTTTCTACAAGCAGTTTACCAGAGATTTACTTCGCGCGGAGCACGAAGTCGTGATTGAAAGTCCTTTTATCACTACTGAGCGAATGAATAAGTTAGTACCGGTGTTTAACAAGCTAATTAGACGTGGAGTTAAAATTTATATCATTACTAAAGATCCTAAAGAACACCAAGCACCATATATTAAACAATCAGAGCGTGAGATTCAGCATTTTGAGAGAATTGGAGTTCAGGTGCTAATTTGTGTGGGGAATCATCATCGCAAGCTGGCTATTATTGATCGTGAGATACTTTGGGAAGGTAGTCTCAATATTTTATCTCAGAACAAGAGTCGGGAAATTATGCGCAGAATCGGAGGTGAAAATTATGCTAAAGAAATGTTTGATTTTCTTAAACTTGAGAGGTTTATATAAATTTGTGATAGACTATCGCTATTGCTAAAGGGATATTATGAAGAAACAACCAACAGAAGCAGAAATCCAAAAAGTAATCAAAATGCTTGAGGAGTCAGATCCAGCTAATGCTACCCGTGAGAATGCTATTAAAGCTATTGAGGGCATGAAAACAATGGCTGGTAAAGTTATTGATAAAATTGATGATGATATGAAATCAGGAAAAATAGAGGTTTCTGCTGATGGAGAAGTTACTCGAAACGACTAGTTAAAAAGGTAAAACCTCAGACGATTTGACCCCAAGTGCTTTAATAATTTTTTCCAATGCCTCGTAAGAAGGGTTTTCTTCTCCACGCTCAATGCGAGCGTAATAATTAACATGTATCTTTGCTTTATCAGCAGTCTGTTGCTGGGTAAGCTCAGTTTCATTGCGAGCTATTTTGATGTTTTGGCCGAATTGTTTTTGTGATCCCATATATTTTTAATAACTTATTTACCTACATTGGTTGCAGCTTCTTCTATCCAATCTCCCATATTATTATAACCATCATCATTTACCCAATCGTAGGTTTCATATAATTCCGTAAAATACACCTTTTCATCATTTCTAGTTATATACCAATCTGAAAAAGGGTTTCTTCCTTTATTGCTAGTGTTTCCATCACTATCTTTTTTATTATGAATATAAATCCCTAGCAGGCCATTCTTTTTACCATGGCTACTTTCTATTTCATAATCAATCCATTTTCTTCCTGCTGTTTTTTCTCCGATCAAGACTACTGTTACAGAAGTGCCCTCCAATTGTTTGTCAATCCATTTTTTTATATCAGAATTATCTTTCTTTTTTACCTCTTCCCACTCTGCAGAATCAAAGAATCCAGCAGCTTTCCTATCTTGTGTAACCCAGCTATTTCTTACTTGTGAAGCTCTCCAATTATCCTGTTTAAAATGAAAACTAAAAAATGTTTTTCTTGCCATAAAATTACTCCTTAAGTGGTTGTTTAATAACTTCCTTTACTTTCTGATCAGCACAATTGACATCAAGTGCAAATTTAATACTGTCTACTTTTAAATTTATTGTAACAGCTATTATTACAATAGTTAATGTGCCATAAAAAATAAATAATGTTTTGGAAAACATTGATCGTATCCAGGTATTTTTACCTTTCATATATTTTGTAAAATTCATTGAAAAATCTATATTATTTTCTTTTTTTCTACTCACACTATTATATAAATCTCGGTAGCATCTCTCCATTGAGAGAAAATACCCATCCAGCAACCAGAAGATAGCAATTGAAAAAAAGGAAAATAGTATGTAAATTCCCTCTTCATTTTTAGCAGCAACTGTAAATAAAGCTACTATTAATGTGATAGTCCAACCTTTTAGAATAAATAAATTACCACTCATTCGAGTAATAATATTTTGAATCATTTTTAGATGCTCTATTTTTTTATTCATAGGTAAATTAATTGCTAACTATTACATTATACTTTACTATTTTAAATCACTCTTTATCCATCCAAAAACACCCGCGGATTCACCGGTATTCCATACACTCTAATCTCAAGGTGCAGATGTGGGCCTGTAGACCAGCCGGTAGAGCCCATTCTCCCAATCTCATCACCTATATTTACTTTTTGTCCTTCAAAGACATAGATTTTATCTAAGTGAGCATAGATTGATCTAATATTATCTCCATGCTCAATGATGATGTGCTTACCGTAGCCCCAAAATATTTCACCGGCATAAACCACCTCTCCCTGCATAAATGGCGTAATCGAGGTGCCAAGGGTGTTGGCAATATCAATTCCGGTATGAAAAACTTGGTAGCCGCTAGATTGGGCAAATTCAAGAGTGATAATGCCTTGTACTGGCCAAGCAATGGTTGGATCAATTTCTTTTACTACCTCACCAGTAGCAGGATCTAGAATTTGAATATTTTTAGTTTCACTATCAACGCCCACTAGAGCATCGGAAACTACATTGATACCAGTGTGGGCTAGGATAAACACGGCAATTACGGGTAGAGATAAAACGACCAGGAATGATAACAAAACTAATTTCAACTCTCTCTTAAAAGACCACAGAGAAGCGACAGTAGCATATATGTTCATAAGCTATTGATAAATCTCTCTGGGATCAGTAGTTAGGAGTGGATGTTCTTTTTCGCTTGCTACTACCTTGAGTGCTACATGGTTTTGATCAGCAATAATTAACCCTTCACCTTTATCACAAGTCAGCAGGTAGCGTTGCTCATACTCACTCAAGTTAAATTCTATAGCTACCTTTTTAATTGTGGTGGTGTCTTGTCTCATTAAAACTCTCAGGGAAGACTGTGAGGCAATGGCTCGGCCATACTCTTGATTTAAAAAATCATTGGCTTGCTGAGAGATAAGAGTTACTCCCAAGTAATGTTTTCTAGCTCTTCTAACTAGTCCCGCTAAGAATCTAGCACTCTCTTCATGCTGGAGTAGTATCCAGGCTTCATCAATCACTAAAATCCGTTTTTGTGGGTCGGCTTTGACTTGGGAGTGGACAAAGTTAGCAGTCGTTAAAATCATGATCTGCCTGAGAGATTCATCTAGGTCTTTGATATCAAATACCACCAGTCGGTTATCTAAGTTCACATTAGTCTGCCCATCAAACACTGTTGAAAGGGAGCCAGTCACAAATCTTTCCAATCGATCACAAAGATCTTTTTGCTTCATTTTCTTGAGTGTTTTGTAGAAATCTTTTAAGAGCGGGAACTTTTGTTTTTCAGCAAACTTTTTCTTGCGCATGGTTAGACCAATATTTTTGTAGGTGGTAATGAGTGCTTTATCCACCACAGCTCTTTCTTCAGATGATAAAGAACCAACCAATAAAGAGACAATCTCGGTCAAATCTTGGATATGTTCGGCTAGATTATTTTTGCCGTTATATGACTTGAGGGAAAAATCAAAGGGATTAATTTTTTCTTTGGATGTGGCAGAGAGTCTGATGTAAGTGCCTTTGACTGATTTAGTCAGTTGTTTGTACTCTCGTTCAGGGTCAATCACAATTACCCGAGTGCCTTGCATGAGTTGTCTTAAGATCTCGACTTTAGCGGTATAGCTCTTACCACTTCCAGATTGGGCAAAGATGATTGAGTTGGCGTTATTAAGTGAGAATCTGTCCACAATTACCAGTGAATTATTGGATTTATTAATCCCATACAAAATGCCGGATTCTTGTACCAGTTCTGATGAGACAAAGGGGAAAGTGAGAGCAGCCGATGAGCTATCTAGGTTTCTGTTTTGATTGAGCTGGTTTTCTCCACGGGGTAAAGTAGTTTGCAAACCCTCAAGTTGCCTGAAGGTGGCGGTCTTAATGTAAAACAATCTAGTAGACATGACTGTTTCTAGCACAGTGGTGATTTTATTTAGATTAGCCAAAGTATCTGCAGTGATAGTCATGTAGATTGAGACTTGAAAAAGCTTCTCTTGTCCACGTTGGATCTTATCTTTTAGTTCAATTGCCGACTCCAGCGGATCAGTGATCTCCGAGCCAATCACCTTACCTTGCTTGAGCATGGTGCGTTTGGTGGATTCAAGCTCAGTAATTTTTCTGTTTAATTTTGGCAGGGCCAATTGTGGGTTGATCTGTTCAATATGATGGGAGATATCAATATTATGGTTAAAGTTAATCAACATGTTTAACCAACCAACTGAGGCTACGTAAGGGTAGCCAGAAATAAACAGAGTACGCACAAATTTATCTCCGATTTGTAAATACATTGATTCTTCTGCCAGTCCTGAATACGAGATTAGATCAACCTGATCTTGCTGACCAAAACTAAATTGAACTGCCTTTTTCTCCAATAATTTTTGCTTTTTCTTGCGCTTAACTCTCCTCACCCGTTTGGCGTGATTTTTTTTGACGGCTTTAATTTTTTTCTTAAACATAGTTATTCCTTAAAAGTGCTTCAATGGTTTCGCCTTTTAACTCTTGGCTTTTAATCTGGGATGAGTTGTAGAAACTATAAAACAAGTCCAGTAACTCCAAGCTATCCAGAGACTTGGATTTAATCCCCAATTTATCTAAGCCCTTCATAATTAGATCGCGGGTGATATGAAGCTGTTCTCTTACCAAGTCAAAGTCTTTACCTCTACCCTCATGGTGATACGGCACAATGATATAAAAGTGGCGGGATAGAATTTTATTACCAGACACGAGGTTTTTAATAAACTGGCAGTAGTTGGTAATCTGCTTTTGATAAACTTTTTCTTTCTCCTGATCTTTTGACCGCATCATCTGCTCTAGATACTGATCAATATCTACCTCACGTACTCTCACTAAGATCTGTAAATTACAGGGCAGTGAGTTTAAGAAGTTTTGATAGCTATCAATGATCACGTCTTGCTCTTCCTCGCTTTTAAGCTCAAAGTTGATCGAGGAAGTTTTAATAGCTAGGCGATACTCATTCTTGGGTAGAACTAAAATGCCGTTTCTAACTTCTTTGATAGCAATTTGTTTTCTAGAGTTAGTCTTACTTTTTGATTTGTTCAAAAGCCACATTTAGCCCTCCTTTCTTGCCTATCTTGTAACGGAAATCAACTTCTTGATTGCCAATAATGTTTTCCAGACTAATTAAGTTTTTGATTGGGGCGATATTGATTTTCTTTTTAGCTTTGGTCTTTGTTTTAGTAGAGGCGCTTTTCTTGGCTGGTGAATTGGCAACTGTTGGAAAGTCTAGTGTTCGTAGATGCGACTCGTTTTTGTTGTAGATGTAGTACTTGGCTCTCAAATTGTAGCGCAGGATTATTTCCAGCCAATTGACTACCACCTTGCCTTTAATACGCAGTGACAGGGTGCTACAAGTTATAAAGAAGATGGCGGATAAAACCAGCTTGTATGCCACAAACTTCATTGATGGTGGGAGGACGGCATATGAGAGGGTGGTAAAAAATACTGGTGCCATCAGCATCATCATCTGCAATAGATTAAGACTCCCCACGATCTTGTCTTCAACGGTGGTGATTTGAGCCGGGATTACTCTAGTTCTCATCCTTTTATGACCTTTCTGGGTAGTTTAGTAGCTCCATTAGCAGCTGCTCTGGAAGTAGAGGAAGCGTTGTCAGCACTAACCACATTAACTACTTGATTACCCATTTTTTTAAGAGCTGAGCTTTTAGCGGTATAAAAAACCATCTGCATCATTAGTGATGGGGTTTTAAGGAGAGTGAAAAATAGCCCGATAGCGACTGCTACGGATATCAGTGAGTTTTCAGTGTGATCTGGTAGGGCTAGAAACGATCCGGCTAGCTGGATAATGACTACATGGACAAAAACTATAAATACATTCACAAAGTAAGTTTTAATGGAGATGGTGGCAAAATCAGAGAACTTAGGCAGTGCCCACATCATAAAGATAAAAGGGGCTAAAACTGCGCCCAGCGCAATCATAATGAGTCGGCTAATGTACATTAGTAGCAACACGATGGAGACAATCAGGAACAAGACTAAAAAGATCAAGATAATTAGCGGGGCGGTACCAGTAATTAGAGTAGCCGGATTAATCGCATCTACTACCCAAGCATGATTAAGGCCACCCGTAGAATCAAGGATGGCATTAACTAAAGCGTTGCTGGTGATGATTAAGTAATCTGCCAGAAATAATGAGACATTAGCTCCCAGAAAAGCCAAGCCAATCCGAGGTAGTAGTTGTCTTAGCTCAACCTCTTCAAAACCAAAGGTGCTGGCACTCATAAACTGTAAGCCAAGTAGTGCCACTACTATGACAAATAAAACATCGACAATTCCCACACTTACCAACCAAAAGTCTCTAATAACGGTGTTATTCAGAAGCGTGGGTGTGGTGGTCAGATAACCAATGACACCGTTCACAATTGGCTCAGTTGAGCTCTCCACAATGTTTTGGATAAAGCCAGAGACAGCATCAATTAAGACCTGAGTGAGTCCGTCACTAGACTCAACCGCCTCAATAGCTACAATATCAATGTTATTACCTCCACCAGAAGTTGAGGGAGAGTTAAGAGCTCCATTAAAAATGGAGACGAGAACATTGGCAGATAAAACTAAAACTAGGCCAATCAGAGTGTTTTTGATAGTTCTTTTTGCAGACTCTAAAGCCTGAGGTTTGCCAGTAGAGGTGATGTAGGTATAACCACCTTTGATTAAAAAAAGACCGCGGCTGCAGTCGAGATTAAGGTTATTATTTGAAGAGTACTATTGGTGTAATCAATAATACCTGGGCTAGCGGATTGAGCAAAAACAGGACGAGTGAACAACGATAAAAGAAATAGGTTTAAAAATATGGTGTTAATAAATTTCTTCATTTAGTACTTTTGTTTTTGGGCAGAGATTAATTTATTGCCCAGAACCAAAAGCAGTGCCAGCTAAATCACCTACCACATTTGAAAGCACAAAGGCTCCTAGAACCAGAGTAAGACCAATGGCAGAGTACAAAATGGTTTTCTTGGATTTTTCTAGGGCTTCTGGGTTTCCAGAGCTAGTAATATATCCCACTCCACCCCAGACGATAAAGCCAGCGGCGACTAAGCCAGAGAGAGTTACTAGGACTTGGATGATGCTTTGGATAAAGGTTTGGATTTTGCCCACATCTGCAGATTGGGCCATTACGGGAGAAGCAGTCACTAACCAGGTCATGATGGACGCTGGGATGATAATTTTTTTCTTCATACATACCCCCTTATTTCTATCAGTGGGCAGTGCTGAAAAAGTTGTTAATAAAAAAGCCACCATTGTGGGGCAGCTCTTTTTGTTTAAGATAATAGATCAAACTATATCTTGAGAAGGATTATATCAGGGCAGGTGGCGTTGTCAAACTCGAGATAAACCCACAAAAAGACTTACTCATAACGCAACGCATTTAGAGCTGAGATTTTGGTGGCTCGCCGCGCGGGATAAATCCCAGTCGCAATTCCCACCCCCAATGATAAAACCGCAATCAAAACTATAAAGTAGAAAGGTACATGAGAAATATTAATTACCCCAGCTCCTCTAGAAAGAGCAAATATAGTTAAAATTAAACTTAAGAACTTTCCAGCTACTACTCCCAGGACGATCCCCAAAATTCCGCCATAAAAACCCATCACCATTGATTCTGTTAAAAACAGCTCTTTAACTTCTTCTGATCTCATACCCATGGCTTTCATCAAGCCTACTTCACGAGTGCGCTCCAATAGTGAGACTGTTAAAGTATTAAACATGCCTAGAGCCGCTACAGCTAGAGCTACCATGCCAAGGAGTGCAAACACACTGCGGGCGGTAGAAAACAAGGAGTTAATCTGAGAAACAGTATCCGCTACTGATTGGGTGACATAACCCATAGCTTCGATTTTTTGGCGTACTTCTGGTAAGCCCTTTTGAGTTTCGGTGCTAATCTTAGCCTGAGAGTAGTTGGTAATTCCTAGTGATCTTAAATCAATAAAAGGAATGTAAAAAATCGGATTTTTACCTTCTGGGATAACCCCAACAATAGTGTAGTCAGCTGGCACTGATTCGATTTTATCGTCTTGATTGTCCAGTAATTCACCTACTACCACAAATGAAGCAGAAAAAGTTTTCCCCACGGCTTCATTTTCATCTAAGCCTAAAACACTAACCATAGCCTGATTTACCACCGCTTCCCTGGCTGCATCAGGAGACAGCTCAATTTGTTGCAATTTAGTTTCCGCAACTATGGCTGACTCGGAGGCTATTTCAACCCAGTCAATGCCCTGAGTATTACTAGCTTCATCTGTCTCGTCTGTTATCCCCAAAACTTGGCCAGGTTTTAGATTAACGTACTCGATGGTCAGGCCAATTTCACCCATATAACCTTCAGCTTGAACTTGAGTACCATCTTCATCACGATCCACCATGTATTTACCGCCCTCGCAATCACCACTTTCTTCAATATTGCATTCCTGTTTTTGCCAAAGTAATACTCCCGCTTGCAGCCATTTACCCAGAGTATTTCCTTCTTCATCAAAACCAGCTGTGCCAGCGTTGTCATCAGTTAAGTATTCTTCACCCCAAACCTCAGTTGCTTGGGAGTAGCCCTCCACTCGTTTGGTGTAACCAAGGATTTCAGCATCAGTAGAAGGTCCGTTCCTAACTCTGACCCACACTCCTGGATTAATTAAATACTCAACTTGATTGATTTCTCCGCCAATTTCACCCACTTTTTTCTCAGTAGAAATTCCAGCCACTTGGCCTGGTAGATCTTTGGTTGAGCTAATTAATTGGTTATTATCAAAAATTTTACCCCTTAAAGGCTTGATGGCGGATTGATGAAGATAATCAGCCGTGACTCCATAAACCGCTACATCAGTCACTGAGGATTGGTAGCTGATTTTGCCGACTGCAGTGATAACTGGTAGAGCTGAAGTAATCTCGGGAAAGTTAGTAAAATCTGAGAGAGCCTTGTCATTTAAACGCAGTTTACTACCAGTTTGAGGTGAAACACTGGCTTGGCGCATTTCTTCTAGGCGAGTGACTCGTGACACTACTAAATCTTGTAATCCATAACCAATAGAGACTAAGAACACAATTGCTCCAATCCCAATCGCCATGCCCCCAATAGTGACCACAGTTCGAGTTTTTTTGGCTTTTAAGTTTCGCACTGATAGTTCAATTAAGTCAATTCTAGAAATCGAGTTATCACGATGACTATCTAGTATTTTGATAGCCTTGGAGTAGATCAATTGCCAACGGCGTGCCAGCCAGCCAACTTGAGTCTTAGCTGGTCGTCTAAATAATTTCCTGACTCGTCTTTCAATAAATCCGCTAGCTTCGGTAATCAAATATAAAATCAAGAGACAGGTAAAAGAAGCCATTTTCCAGCTACTGGCAATAGCTCTTCTTAGCTTTAGTTTGAGTTTTAAGATTGGTTTAGTTCTAGTCATTTTTATTACCTACTTGTTTAGCTTGTTGAATGTATTGACCTCGTTTGGTAGGCAAACTTTTTAATAATTTACTTTTATCTTTTTCTTGGTAAACCTGCTTGAGTTGGCCGTCAAACATCTCTACTGCAGTCTTAGCAAATTTTATATACTCCAAATCATGAGTCACCATTAAGAAAGTTTTGTTAGTTTTTTGGTTTAAGTCAGCCAGTAGCTTCATCAACTCTTGACCAGACTCATAGTCTAGATTACCAGTAGGCTCATCGGTAATTAGAATATCTGGACTGGTGATTAAAGCACGTGACAGGGCTATTTTTTGCTGCTGGCCGCTTGAAAGTTCGCTGGGTAAGTATTTAGCCCACTCGGTCATGCCCACCAACTTTAATACCTCCATTGCCTTACTCAAGCCTGCGGACTTCTCACCACCTAAAAGAGACAAAGGAAAAGCCACGTTTTCAATCACATTTAAAGCTCTAATCCAGCGAGGTTGTTGGTAAACCATGCCGATGTTTTGTTTACGAAAGTTAGCGCGCTCATCTTCACTCCATTGGTCATAAAGATTCTGACCTAAAATATTTACTTTACCTTGGGTGGGTTCTTCTAAACCTAAAATGACATGTAGCATGGTTGATTTACCACAGCCTGAAGGGCCAAAGATAACCGCAAAATCACCGGTTTTAATCTCCAAAGTAATATCTTTTAAGACTTGTACGTCTTGGACTCCAACATGAAAGGTTTTACTGACCTGGTCAATTTTAATAGCAACTTGGTGGTTAGTAGTGGTCATTGTTTTAATCCTCCTAAAAAGCCAAAGGCTTGTTGTAAACCACTAATAACCAAATTAAGGGCATTATCAGTCGCCTTAGGCGTAATAGTTACTGTATCTACTGAGTGGCCTTCGTTACCGGCTGAATCTTTAGAAATAGCCCGTAGGTGATAGACCTTGGAGGTAGCTAGATTAGAAATTACTACCACATGGTTATAAGTTAAGTTACTATCTTCCTGAGTTCTTTGAGAGTAGTTGGAGCCGGTGCCTTCACCAAACTCAACCTGGCCGGTGGCGGGCTCGTCAGTGTTCCAAGCCACCACAATTTGGCCGACTGATTCTTGAGCTGTGCCCGCAGTCTGGGGAATAGCTGTGCCTTCTACTCGCAGATCAGCAATCACTGGTGGTCTGGTATCAGTAGCGGTGGTAAATTTTTGGCTATCGGAAACCGCCTCATTACCAATCTTATCTCTGCCTTTAACTATTAGTAGATATGGAGTTTGAGGCTTCAAGCCTCTGATAATCATTTTATGATCACCTTTGGTTAGTTCGACATTAACTTCATCTCTAGCTTCTGAAGAAGAGCTTTCTGGGTAGTAAGTTATAATTGAAGAAACTTCAGTATTGCTCTGCCAGGTTATTAGCACCGTAGGTTGGGCAGCTCCAGCCACCTGTTGGATGCGGACATTACTAATTTTGGGTCTTGGTAGAGTGGTAAAGTCCAAAACAGTACCCTCATATTCATCGTTTTCACTGTCATAAGTATTGATCTTATAGTAGTACTTAGTGCCGTCATCCAAGCCAGTCAGTTCTGTAGTGTAGGTAGTTTCACTGGTTGAAGTTGAAACTTCTTTGACTGCGCCAAAATCAGTGGTTTTACCGTAATAAATTTTAACCTTAGAAGCCCCTTTGGCCGTGTACTCAATAGTGCTGGTAGTTAAACCAATACTTTTAGCCGAGACATCATGAACTGTGGGCGCTGGATCAGTTGAAAAACTTTTTTCATCACTAGTGCCGGTATTGCCGTCTTCATCAGTCCATTTGGCCTTGTAGTAGTAAGTTGTTCCCGGAGACAGACCGGTTAGTTGAATTGAATGACTAGTTACTTGATCAGAGTTACTAGGCTCAACATCCCCATAACTGTCAGAAGAAGTGCCGTACTGGACTTTAGAATCACTGGTGCGTGAGGTAGACCAAGTCACCGTCGCCTTCTTAGTAGTAATTGAGCCAGTAGCTGGACCGGAATCTAAACTAGGCTCGCTGGTCCATTTACCAGTAGGGGTAATAGAAACAGCATTAGTGCCTGAGCTCTCCGCATCAGCCCCATCTTGAGTGTAGATTTTGTAGTAGTACAGAGCTGATTCAGGAGTGTTATCAACATAAGAAAGACCGCTAGTTGAGCCAACTTGCGCAAATGTTGTTCCATCAGTAGAGCGATGCACCAAGTAAGTCAAGTTACCAGCACCTTGGTAACTAGGAGCCGCCCAAGTCAGAGTCACGTTCCATTGTGATTGAGATTTAATTGATGAGTCAGAAGCAACTAGAGCAGTGACGTTGTCCGGATCAGTGGAGTTGAGAGTAAAATCAGCGGAAATATAATTGCTTGGACTGTAGTTAGGAGTATCAGCATCATCCACTGCTACCACATAAACGGTGTTGCTGCCTTTATTTACCCCAGGTAGTGCAGTGGCATCAACCGAAGTGCTGGTGCTATTTGAGATATAAGTTGAAGCATTGCCGGTTAAAGTAGCATAAGTTGAGGGCGGAGTGGTATTTACCATGTAGTAGTACACAGCCACACTTTGCCCGCTGGTGGCAGTGGCAGCAGGCCAAGACAAGGCAAAAGAGTTGGAGGTGGAAGTAGATGGCGTCACAGTTACTTCAGTTAAATCGGCAAAACTAGGTGCAGCGCCACCGTAAGAAAGATTACAAGTACGCACCGTATCGGTTGAAATATTACCGGCCGCATCCACAGCGCGTAAGTAAACCACATTGGTGCCAGAAACAATAGAACCTCCATCCTGAGATTGAGCTAGAGTCCGAGATGTATCTGCCACGGGGATATAGTTACCCACACCTAAAATTGATTCAGTGGTCGTACCCAACCAAGTGCCTGCAGTTGAATTAATCTGGTATTGATAACCATAGATTCCAGCGTGATTGTCACTGGCCATCGCTCCACCAGAGCCTGGCCAGGAAAAATTCATATCTGCCACATTGGAGAAACTGCCTGACGCACAAGAAATGTAAGACATATTATCAGGTGCGGTATCGTCAAATCTAAACTGAAACTGTTCGCTAGAGCCAGAAAAAATATTCTCGGCATTATCAATCGCTTTGACGTTTAAGTAATAAGCGGAGCTTGAGCTAGACAACCAAGTACCACCTTTATACGCAGCAGTGGCAAAATCAATAGTGGTACCAGAAACTATAAACTGACAGGTCGAGCCGGCAGTAGACACTGGTGAGGAGCCAAGTAATCCCTTAGAAGTAGCTGGGTCACCGTCCGTGTCTGTACCTACATATAGACAATAGCCTTTTAATCCTACTCCACCGCCATCATCCGCCCCAGCTGTCCAGGAAAGGTAGGGTGAACTATTACTCGTCCAGTCATTACTAGACATAGAAGTACCACCATTGCTTCGAGTCATAGTTGAGCCAGAAGCATTAGTCACCGGGGCAGTGGTATCGGTAGTTAAGCCAATTTGCAGAGTGCTGATGGCTGGTGTATCTGTTCCGCCAAAGCTCATGATCGCTTTAACTGAGATTTCTTGAGAAGCGACGGAAAGTGTCTGCATAGCAGTTTGGTCAAGCTCTGCTGCAGTGTTAGTGTGAGTAGTGGTGTTACTGACAGTTTCCCAAGAGTCACCATCCCAATACTTCCAAGAACTACCAGACTCACAGGTAGAACCATCATCAATACAGAGCTGATAGACCACACTAGCATTGCCTGAAGCAGTTACTGACTCAGTAAAAGAATCCCAGCTAGCGACGGCAGCATGAGTATAAGCGGTAGTGTTGTAAACGCTGTAGGTGCCATTTCTTGACAGGGTAAAGTCATCAAGTTTAACAGTCTTGCCCTGCTTGACCAACACCCCGTAATCACGGCTTTCATTGGCTCCAGTTAAGCTACCAGTCAGTTTCCACCAACCAGAACCAATATCAGCATAAGTAGTAGAGATAGCAGCGCCGTTGTAGTAAAGCTCAGCCACGCTGGAAGAGATTGTGCCGCCTTCACTGCCGCTGGTGTTGTCATAAACATAGACTGAGAAGTCATAAGTGGCAGTATTACCCACATTAACAGATTGAGTGACCTTACCGTCAG